>Ga0325410_1000140_pt1 | contig 70915 bp, 33 predicted proteins | sample PopdelMetagenome_16_FD_206182 | JGI IMG/M metagenome (GOLD analysis project Ga0325410, IMG submission 206182) | Populus deltoides microbial communities from Bellville, Georgia, United States - Xylem-PdIQD-R3 | ecosystem: Host-associated > Plants > Phyllosphere > Stem > Wood/Secondary xylem... | reverse complement strand
AAATGATCCGCGACAACATTTTCGGTGCCTTTCTTGTCTTTGATTGTGATATCAAATTCTTGAAGTAACAAAATCCATCGTACTAATCTAGCCTTAGAATCCTTTTTTGAAAGAAGATATTTCAAAGCTGCATGATCACTAAAAACAACAACAGGTGAGCCAACAAGATAAGATCTGAACTTGTCACATGCAAATACTACTGCAAGTAATTCCTTTTCAGTGGTAGTGTAATTCATTTGAGCACTATTTAAAGTTTTACTTGCATAGTAAATCACATAGGGTTTCTTATCTTTTCTTTGTCCTAAGACAGCACCTACGACATAATCACTAGCATCACACATTATTTCAAAAGGTAATGACCAATCAGGAGGTTGAATGACAGGAGCAGAAGTAAGCAAGTTTTTAAGTTTAACAAAGGCTTCTTCACATTGTGCAATCCATTCAAAAACTTTCTCCTTTGTTAGAATGTTACACAATGGCTTAGATATGACACTAAAATCTTTGATGAACCTTCTATAAAAACCAACATGTCCTAAGAATGATCTAATATCTTTAACAGATTTTGGTGTTGGTAAGTTGGCAATTAACTCAATTTTAGATTTGTCAACCTCAATTCCTTTTGATGAAACAATGTGACCAAGTACAATGCCGTTTGTTACTATAAAATGACATTTTTCCCAATTGAGCACAAGATTCTTCTCTTCACACCTGCTCAAAACCTTTTCCAAGTTAGTCAAACAATCATCAAATGAATCGCCAAAAACAGAAAAATCATCCATAAAAATTCCAAGAAAACATTCAACCATATCACTGAATATGCTAAGCATGCATCTTTGAAACGTGGCTGGTGTATTACATAAACCAAAAGGCATCCTTCGATATGCAAAAGTACCAAATGGACATGTGAAAGTAGTCTTCTCTTGATCTTCCAATGCAATTTCAATTTGATTATAACCTGAATAGCCATTTAAGAAACAATAAAATTCATGACCTGCAACTCTTTCTAGGATTTGATCCATGAAAGGTAAAGGGAAATGATCTTTTCTAGTCATTGAATTAAGTTTTCTATAGTCAATGCACATCCGCCAACCAGTAATGGTTCTAGTTGGAATTAACTCATTTTTCTCATTTGTTATCACAGTGACTCCAGACTTCTTGGGTACAACTTGGGTAGGACTTACCCATTTGCTGTCAGAAATAGGATAAATGATTCCATTATCAAGAAGCTTAATGACTTCATTTCTCACTACTTCTTTCATATTAGGATTAAGCCTTCGTTGCATTTCTCTAGAGGGTTTAGCATTTTCCTCTAAATAAATCCTGTGTGTGCAAATCAAAGGACTAATTCCTTTTATGTCAGCTATGGTCCATCCTAATGCATTTTTGTGCATTTTCAGAGTTTGTAATAACTTACCTTCTTGATGTGCATTAAGTTTGGAAGAAATTATTACCGGAAAAGTGTCATTTTCTCCCAAAAATGAGTATTTGAGATTGAATGGTAACGGCTTCAAATCAGGTTTTGGTGGTTGAACACTGGAAGGTATGGACTCAATTGATTGTGATGGCAATTCCTCAATTTGTGGTCTCCAATTACTTGCCTTTGATTCTTCCTGAAAATAAATCATTTGCAAATTCTCAGATTCATTAAACTCAATTTCACTGGAAATAGTTTTAAATTGATCATGAACTAATTTTTCAATAAAGTCCACTTCCTGTAAATCATTATTATCTCCAGGTTGCTTGCAAATGTTGAAAATATTCATCTCCAATGTCATGTTTCCAAATGATAACTTCATCAGTCCATTCCTATAATTAATCAATGCATTAGAAGTTGCAAGAAATGGACGTCCTAAAATAACAGGAATTGAATTACATGCTTCAATAGGTTGTGTATCCAAGACAATAAAATTCACAGGATAAATGAATTTATCAACTTGTACTAACACATCTTCAACTATTCCTCTAGGCACTTTTACAGATCTATCAGCAAGTAAAAGAGTTACAGAAGTTGGTTTTAACTCACCTAGATTGAGACTCTGAAAGACTAAATATGGAAGTAAATTTACAGTAGCTCCAGATCAAGTAAAGCTCTTTCAATTTTATGTTCTCCAATAAAGCAAGAAATTGTAGGACAAACAGGGTCTTTATATTTCAAAGCATTATTGTTCTGAAGAATGACACTTACTTGTTCGGCTAAAAAGGCTTTCTTTTTCACATTCAGTTTTCTCTTCACAGTACACAAATCTTTTAAAAATTTAGCATAAAAAGGTACATGTTTAAGAGCATCTAACAAAGGAATATTGATCCTTACCTATTTGAAAATTTCAAAGATTTCAGAGTTGTGATTGACTTTCCTTTGTTTGGTCATGGCATGAGGAAATGGAAGTGCTGGTGGGAAATCAGTCTTTTCTTTGTAATGTTCAGATTCAACCCCTTCCTTACCCTCGAAGATTAACTCATCTTTCTCACAAGGTTCAAGAGTTGGTTTTTCAATAACCTTACCACTGCGAAGAGTGATGACTGATTTGACTTGATCCATGTGTTCGCTTCCAAAACTACTTGCGTTTGCATTGTATTGCCCCTTGGGATTTTGCTGTGGTTGAGATGAAAACTTACCTTTTTCTTGAAAACTAAGAGCAGATGTGAATTTTACAAGAGCATCTTTTAGATCTGCCATGGTTTAAGTATTTTGAGTGTTGATTGTCTCCTGCTTTTCAATGAATGCATGCAATGTTTCCTCAAGATTTCTTCTAGGAGGTGGAGCATAAGGAGGTGCATATCCATGAGAATTTTGGAAATGATAAGGTGCTTGAAACGATGGCTGTGAAGTTTGTGCATTATTGTTACCACTCTTGCAACTGAAATTTGTGTCCTTGCAACCAAAAAAAGAGCTTAGCCTTGCATAACTATTGAACAACTACTTCTAAAGAATGAAAAGAGCATGATTTTTGGGTTTGTAAAGGAGAGAATTTATGTTTATTCTCTGTTGGCTGCTGCCTTCTTCTGCTCTCCCTCTTTTCTACTGGCTGCTGCCTCTTCTCTCTTTCTTTTTATATGCTAAGAAACCCTAGTCTCTATTTTACAAAATAGTCCTTCCTTAAGTTGACAGTTTACATTCAAGTACTTCAATAACTATTTTCCCTAAAAAGAAGAAATAGCCTTGCATGAAATCTTCAAGCTCTGACTTAGAGGAGCTAAATTGCTGATATAAAAACTTAGATGTCGGTTAAGATGCTTCGGAATGTAATTTGGACTCGTTTCTTCACGAAACCTGTTTGCTGGTAGAATTCAGTTGTCATCTTTGGAAAATCATATCTCCCTCATATGACATCTTTTTTGGCTACAATTTGGAGCGTGGATAGATCTTTGACTTAGGAATCTAATAAAATTGAGTTTGCATCAATTCGACTTCTGTAGCTCCAGATATTAAATTTTGAATGGCCAAAGGTCAACACTGGCAGAATGCGAGATTTGACTTTGCAGGATGTGATGTGATTTCCATGATCTTTCTCTTTTTATTTTTCTTGCTCTATATTTCCAGAAAGGTATGGATGTTAGCTTTTTAGTGCCACTGGAATCACTTCATTTCGATCTCTAGAACTCACGTTCTGCACAAAATATCGACTGAACGTCAAATCTGCCAATTACCTCCAATTTACTCCTTTTTGCATCTTTCATCCAAAAGTACCTTCAAAACATAAAACAAAGAATATCAAGACATTTTATATATAAAACATGGACAAAACATTAGGTAGATGTGGGTGAAACTATCGAATAATATGATTACATCAAACACCCCCACACTTAACTCTTGCTCGTCCTCGAGAAAGGATAAATAAAATCAAATTGAAAATAACTATGATCAATCTCTTAATCTCCCATCAATGTCCAAGAATATATGCATTATAAACAAGAATACAATCAAGAATGATAAATAGTATAATTCTCATGAATTCATTTACATGCAAACTTCAAAACTCAATTAATCGTCGGGATTTAAATGAAATCTATGCCATGCCAAAGTGATTGGTCCTCTCATTGATATACGCTCCAACACTCACGTGTTTAAGGCTTATATGTTTAAATCTCTTAAATTTAATCAATGAATATGTTCTACCATAAGCCTGCTCTTCAATCTCATCTTCAATACTAACATATCACAAACAATGCATGAATCAAAAGGTCTTATTTTCTGGTTGTAATGGGGCTAAGGTTAAGGTGAGGTAAAAGAGAGTAAAAGAAAAGGTTCAAACCAAAGAAAGTAGAGCATTCTAAAAAAAATGATATTTCAAACAAGATATTTCATCAAAGCACATAAATTTTTCATCTTTAATCACCAATGCTTAGCTTCTTTTGATTTCAAGCTTTTTCAACATAAAATCTTAAGAACATAAAGGAACACTTTTTTTCTTTTTCTTTGTTCTTTTTTTTTTTACCTTTGGCAACTTTGCCCATCTTTTCATCAAGCATCACTTTTTCTTTCTTTTCACATAATTTCCAACCATAATTCCATGAGATATCAAAACTATATGCTCTACTAATCCTTGGCCAAGGGAAAAGGAAAACATATAAAAAGTTAAGGCTTATACATGGATAAAGCAAAGAAAAGATAAACAAGCTCAAAAGGGGCTCACTAAGGATAAGATGCTTTAAGTTGGCTTTTTGGCTCAAGTGGTTAAAATTTCTAATGCCTTTATCATCTTCATGTATATATGTAATGCGAATGTAATCTCAACAAGATATGAAGCAAGTTCTAGAGATATATATCATTGAAAGAATGCACAATCAAAGAATATAATGTTGAAGGCTCAAAAGCTTGCATTGATATAACACTATAAAGTCAACATGGCATATTCTCAAAGTCAATCTCTAAACCAATTAAACCTTAAAATTTACATGCATACTCCTTTATTTGATTTATATCTTCATCTATCTCAACTAATTCTCATACATGATACTCATATTCTCAAAAACCAATGGGAGTTCAAAAGATCAAATATAATTTTAAAAAAAAATAACAAAGAAAACCAAAATTAGAAAACCAACATTCTCCCAATACCCCCACACTTAAAACACAATATTGTCCTCAATGTTGAAATAAAAAAAAATGGAATATAAGAGAATGACATAAAATAAATTAAAATGTGAAAAAATAAAAGATAAGGAAAAAGAAAGCAAATCTAATTTTTTTTTGTGCTAGGTTGCCTCCCAGTAAGAGCTTTGTTTTATTTCATTGGCTTGACATGTGGCATGCTCATTCTTCATAGATTGGTTCAGCTAACTCTATAGAAGCGGTGAGTTCTATCGACCAACCTTCATAGAAAGGTTTTAAACGATGCCCATTGACCTTGAGTGCTTTGTTGGTTTATAAACTTGTAATTTCAATTGTAATCATTCGGTCATGGAGACTCTCAGTCTTTTCTTTATAAATCCTTGCATTCTCATAAGCATCATTTTGTATTTCTTCCAACGTAATTCCAATCTTTTTAGGCACCAAAAGGATAGGCGCCACCCATTCACTGTCCGTGATGAGGTAAATGACTCCTGCATCATGGAGGACAATTTGCAAAGCTTGCAAATCCAATGCTGAGTCATGCACATTTCGGGGAACACATACATGCCTCTCTATCTTTTCTATCTTGGTAAAATCATAGCCATAGCTCAAAGCTATGCTTAATTCGTCTTCGCAATCAAAATCACAAACTTGCTGCACACACTTATCAATTTGGTCATAGCATGTGATAGAATAAACATTGCTATAAGGATATTTCATTGCATCATGCAACACCAGGGTCGAACCACAGGGAGGTGAACTATATAAATTATAATTAATAATAATAATAATGAGAACAACAATGAAGATGATGATGATGGCGATGATGAGTTAAAGAGGACTTTGAGATGTAAGATAAATGTGAAGATTAAATAATGATAAAAACAAATGTCAAGGTTAGAGGATCCACTAATAATATTAGAGATAAGTAAAGTATAAACTCTTCATAAATTATCAACATGACTATATTAATCATCTTATTTACGTAACACCATACTTATAAATTTTATCAAGCATTCATGATGCTAACTTATATTGACAACAAATCAAGTTCCTCTCATAATAACGATGTCGGCCGAACACTATGAAGGATCAAGTATTTGATGTACCAAGTGTTATACAACACAAATCTAGATTAACCATTTAACAAGCAAGGTATTAAGGATTGATAAGATAAAAAAGATAAGACACATTAATAGCAAATTATTTAGGATTTAAGCATTGAAGTCCATGTTGAGTTCATATTATACTTATTCTAGCACCATTAGTGAAACCTTGTCACCTTGACATAATTAACTTAGCTAAACATAATAAAGAAGAAGAACATAGTTAACTAAGTATAGTAAAGGAAATGAAAAGCATAAACAAGAGATTAATGAAAATAAAACTTAAGCATTGCAACAATAAAGAGAGAGCAAGAACATGATCTTGATCTTAGAACCAAGATTGCTAAATGAATGGCAAATGCCTCCTTTTATAGGCTAAAATTCAGAATTATTCATTTGGTAATTGATTATTGATGTAGTGGCCAACTATTGATTTAGTGGACTTGGTGGACAGTAGCACTCAAGCACTTTGGCTGGATGAAATGACATTGATCCAATCAGAATTTGGCAAAGAGTTCTTCATGAAAGTTGTTGGAAATCATCTTATCTTTCCACACATAACATTTCAGAGCATTTGGATCACTAGCGCTCGATATATAGCTAGTAGTGCTGTTGGTGGACGTGGTGGATAGACCTCAAGCTCTTGTCTGGACGAAATGTCATTGTTACCATCAGAATTTGAGCAGATCTTCTCATGAAAGTTGTTAGAAATTGTCTTTTCCTTCCACTCACCAAATTGCATGTCATTTGGTCTTCTAGAACTCCAGATATGTGTAATATTCTAAGCAGTGTTTGGGCTGGATTACAGGACAGATTCTGACTTCTTTTTTGTGGCCAAATTTTGGATTTGAAAATGGTAAATTTAGGTCTTCCACTATTCATGAACATTGTAGGCCTATTTCTTATCTTTCTATCCATATAAATTAAACTAAAATCCAAGATCTACAGCTCCATATATGACCCAATAACTGAACAGTGTTCCAATTTGAATTGAATCGGCATCTCCTTTCTAAGCTTAGCCGTTTCTTTGTCCTTTCACTTTCAATAGTTAATCACATCAATCAATCCTTTGAATTGTGAGATATGCTTGTATTTAAAATGAGCATTTACCATAAATTAAAGCTATCTTATATTATCAGACTTGTTATTATAAAACATGCTATAGTTAAGGAGTTATTGATACTTCAAGTGTAAAATAATGATATAAAACCTTGATAAAAATGCAATTTTAAATACTAATCACCCCTCTCAAAATAAAAACTAAGTCCATATCCGTCTAACTGAAAATTGTAAGGTCATCAGTAAAGCAAATGTGAGTGAAAGTGTTTTGCTAACACCTCTAGTGGAACTGAAATCTAGAATCTTGTAAAGCCTCCCTATAAATGCCATCAAGACCCTCCATAGCTAGGATAAAATGATAAGTGGATAAAGGGTCAACCTATCAAATACCTTGGTAAGATAGGAAAAAACCATCTAATTCTTTATTCATCGCCACTAAGAAATACCTTATAGACATATAGACCTCAATCCATTTAACCATGGAACTAGGAACCCTAATGGCTCTCAAACCCAAGAGGATATACTCCCAACTAATAGTATCAAAAGCTTTCTTTATATCTATCTTCAAGGCACAACTAGGCATAGAACCCGCTAACTGATAATTGTGTATAAGCTTTTGGGTTAAAAAATGGCATCCAATATCTCATAAAAATGGGTTAGTAAATATTTTCTATTTGTAAAAAATACTTTATTGGAAGGGACCCTAGTCTAAAACCCAAAAGAGCATGCAGATAAGTCATCATCTTATCAGCAACACCAGATAGGAAAACATGGTTCTTTTCTAAATTAGTGACCAATCCTGACAATCTTGAAAAATCACCCAAGGCCCTTTTCATAATACAAGCTGAGTCCATATCCATCTGGCAGAAAATCATTAGGTAATCAACAAAGCAATATGAGTAATGGTGTCTTGCTGCCACCTCTAGTGGAACTGAAATCTAGAATCATGTAAGGTCTGCCTAAGAATGCCACCAAGAACCCGCACATAGCCAAGATAAAAAGATAAAGGTATAAGGATTTAGTCTTTTTCTTTTTTTTTCTCCAAATAAACATGGTTGTCGTACCATATTGAAGCCATGAAAAATAAAATGTAATGAACCAGGAGGAGGAAAAAGCTTAACTACGCAAGAGGTGGTTGTTGATTGTCCGGTGGTGGCGTATTCAGGGCTATTAGTGGCTTAAAGTGGTCGCTGAAGGAGGACAGCGATGGCTGGTTTGGTAGCTAGAAAAAAACAATGATTTTCAGCTACTTTTTGCCTCCCTTCTCCTCATTCTCTCCTTTTTTTGCATGAAATTTACCCCTATTTATAGAGGATAGAAAAAGGGACATCTGGTCTTTATTAGGTATGTATCTTCACCCTTAATTCAAATAGGAAGGATCTTAACTGTTGGCTAAAAGTCACAATCACGGGTTGCAAAGGCTGGTCGGGTCAGCCTCTTTGGGTCAACTTTGCAATAGGTTCAGGGCTTTCAAAGAACAACTTTTTTCTTAGGTTTGGGTTCCATAACAGGTCACGAGGGTGTATCTTTCTTTTTCCTTATATGGTGAAGATATGAAAGAGAAGGAAGGCTTGAAACATGGCATTAGAGCTGCTATTTTTCTTTTATTATTTTTTTGACTTGGTGTTGACCAAAACGATGTTGTTTTGAACTAAAACATGTCGTTTTGATCAAGACATAGCCAAAACACACTGTTTCATTTAAATAAAATGGTGTTATTATGGTGTTTTAGCTTGAATTAGGTCATTAATCCTTCTTTTTTTTAATCTTAGACCCTAGCCTTTTAATTTATTTAATTAGGTTCTTCATTGAATTTTGATTTCAAAAATCAATTCAATTTCACCCCTGCAAAGCTTTAAAAACACCCATTGATTTAAGCGTGTTTTTCAACTTGGTCATTGATCTTAGGTATTTTCAATTTCATCCCTAATTGACCTCCAAACTTCTAATTTGTTCAACTCCATGTTTTCAATTGAATTGATTCCCTGAATTTGCATGTTTTTGGCAGAAAGGTCCTTAGTTCCTAATTTTTTTTAATTTGGCCCTTAATTGACCCCTAAACTTTGATTTTCTTTTAGTCTTATCCCTGATTTCACCCAATTAAGTTTGAAAAAAATTAAATCTAGTCCTCTGAAATTGCATTCTTTTTAATTAAGTCCAAATTAAGCTTCTAAACTTAATTTTTCACCAATTAAGTCCCTAATAAAATTAACTTGACCCATTAAAAATATAATTAAGTCCTTGCACCTAATTAAATTTTTTAATTTGATCCAAATTAATTCTTAAACTTAATTAAACCTTTAATTGGGCTGATGATTAAGTCAAATTAACCAATTAAAAATCTAATTAATTCCTTGGACGTAATTTTTATATAGATTCACCCAATAATAATTTAATTTAACCTTGAATCTGCATTATCTTTTCAGTCTTTGGTATAATGAGGTATAATTGAGCTCTCAATTTTGTCAAAAACTCCAGCTTAGTTCCTTCATGCATTTGAAACCTTTCTCAACTTGCTCTTACCAAGTTGGCAGTCTTTTTATTTTTTATTAATTTTTAAAGAAAAGGATAATTTTGGGCAAAACTCAAAAATTAGGTTATGAAAGTTGTCCCATCTTTATAATGCCTATGACAGAAAGTCTCGTAAGGGCCTTTAGATAGTAAGCTTGTAAAGAAAAAAAGATAAGATTGTGGATTTACCAGATCATGAAATGGTCAATCCTTCCAGAAGCATTAAAAGTGAGGGCTTGAAAGCGTACTCAAAAGAAAAATTGATAGGGCTAGAAGTGCATTATCCAGTACGCGACGGTGAGAAAACACATTCAAAAGAAAGAGATTGGTCTAGAAAACACACTATTCAGTATTTGAGGACTGGAAAGCGCACTCAAAAGAAAAATTAATAGGGTTAGAAAGCGTATTATCTTATATACGAGGGCTGGAAAATGCACTCAGAAGAAAAATTGATAGGGTTAGAAATCATATTATCCGGTATGTGAGGGCCAGAAAGCGCACTCGAAAAGAAATAGATAAGGCTAAAAGATGCATTATTTAATGGATGAGGGCTAGAAAACGCACTCAAAATAAAAATAGATAGGGCTAGAAAACATATTATTTGGTTGTAAGGGCTAGAAAGTGCACTAAAAAGTGTCAATGATGTTGCCTCTAAAAACTTTGCTGATTTTTTAAATAACATGAGCCTTGTTGGGCTCAGCATCTTGTTAGGTCTTTTTTGTTGGAAAAGTTTAAGTCCATCAAGGATTCTTTGCTAGGATTTCCTACCAAGCTTAAAATACAATGCGTTGTGATCAATAAGCATGGACTTTTTTTTTCAAAGTTTTAATCCTTATAGCAAGCTGTCATAACTTTTTGCTTTCACTTACCCGAGCCATAACTTCTAATCTTAACCTCTGTGAGGGATGCTCATTTGATGATCTCAAATGATATCAGCATGCTCCATTGTCTAAAAACATTTATCCCAAAGATTGTTAGCTTTGTTTCCCGTTCTTTGTTTTCCTAGAAGAGTAATCATAGAGCTAACTTTATTGTGTTTCTTGAGTTACCCCCAGTCTGATCATGCCTCTAAGTATTTTATCTCGTCCTTTTTTCTTAGATTTTCACAGGGATGGTGTCATATGAAAGAGTGTTTGGCTTTTTATAAGAGGTTGCTTTGACAGAAAATCTTTGGAATTTCAAAGTCGTTTCCAAGCACAAAATCCATTTTAATGTTATTTTAAAACAAAATTGTTTCAAAAAGAATTCAAGCAATTCTCGTGAATAGGGTTTCATTGAAAATGTGAAATGACCTTTTGTTTTCTATCTTGTTGGTCAGAAATGTTCAATTTTTTACTTGAGAGTTTCAAAGGAAGGATATATTTTTTAAGTGTTCATTTTACTTGTATGAATAATGAAGCATAATTGAAGTTTCTTTAAAACCTTGTTTTGCATGGGAAAGCATTGCTTACCAATTTAAATTGCGTACCATTGATTAGAAAAGGCTTTACTGAGCACGTAACATAGGCTTTGGCTCTTAGCCATGAAAAAAACGATATTTGTAAGCTCAAAAGGTATTTAAGAGATCTTAAGACCAAGGATTATTGGAGCTCATCCTCAAAAATTCTTTTGATCAAAGGATTCCTAAACCTTATGATTGATTTTGCAAAATGGTCTGGTCATGCCCTTGATGTTGAGCTTGAATTTCTTGTCTTTGTTTTCTTTATTTTTCTTATAACATGCTCGACCTCTTTGAATTCTTTGAATTTCTTCATGCCCCTAGCTTTGTTTGGGCACTTTTATCATTAATGATTATTTTGTATATTTTTGCGGTCAAATTACTTTCCTAACCCTTGTACTTGCCCATAGTAGGGTGTGATCCTAGTCAAGGTTGATTTTCAAGAAAAACTTACTAGACTCAAAGGGGACTGCAAATGATATTTTTGAGTGTTATGAAAGGATTATCAAAGAAGGTCTTTTCTCATTTCAAACGCATGCATTTAGATCAATAAGCTTTGTTTTCCTTGATTTTGACCATGCAAAATTGTTTTTGATTGTGATTATGAATCATTATTCATTCAATAAAAACACAACTTTAATGTCATTTTGTGGTGTTTGGTTTATTTTTTTTTATAGGTTTGTAAGCGTTTGGTCACCTCATTAGGAGATCACTTGAATTCTCAAAACTGACTTATTAAAAAAAAACACTAATTTGACTTATACATTTGTACTAATAATTTGATTTTCCAAAAATCTTTGTGAAAACACTAAAAAGAAGTATTTTTAAGTTTATGAGATCATGTAGAGTTTTTTAAAAAAAAAAAAGAGAGAGAGAATACACTAAAGAATTCTTGGCCAAACTTTGATTTTTATTAATTTAATAGGCAAAGTACATCAGGCATAGTACTTCTTTACAGTGTCAATATTTACAGCTTTAAGCAGATCTTCTTCATCCATCATAGTTAAAATTAGAGCTCCACTAGAAAAAGCCTTCTTCACCATGTAAAGTCCTTCATAGTTTGGTGCCCATGTACTCTGATCTTCTCCTGATGTTGACAAGATCTTTTTTAATATCAGGTCTCCTTCTTTAAATACTATTGGCCTGATCTTTTTGTTGTATGTTTTAGCCACTCTGCTTTGGTACAACTGGTGGTGACAGATGGCTGTTAGTCTCTTTTCAATAATTAGATCCAACTACTCAAATTTCAGTTTTGTCCATTCTTATTCTCTAGCTCTATATCCATTAGAACCTTTAATGATGGAATCTGCACTTCTAAATATACCAGAGAGTAAGAGGTTTCACCTGTAGAAGTTCTGACTATAGTACGTTACGCTTGAAGTACATATAGAAGCATCTCATGACAATTCTTATAGGTGACCATCATTTTTTAAATGATCTTCTTGAGATTTTTGTTGGATGCCTCAACTACGATTGTAGGGAAAAGAGTTAAGATGCTTAATTTTTCACTTAATATAGGCTCAGCAATCAGCTTCCCATTGAAATTCTGAGTATTATCAGTTATCAATCTCCTTGGCAGGCCGTAGTGACAAATCATATCTTTCTTAATGAAACTCTTAACCATTTTTTATGTCTCATGTGCATAAGAGTTGGCCTTTACCTATTTTGTAAAGTAGTTGATGGCCTCTAAAATGAATCTATGCTCATTATTGGCCTTCAAATTGATTGGTCCTATAACATCCAATCCCCACATATCAAAAGGTTAATGCAAGGTTATATTGAACAGCAATATCATAAGTGCATTTATCTTATCTCCATGTATCTGACACTTATGGAATTTTTGACAAAGTCTATATAGTCCCTCTCTATAGTTAACCAGAAGTACCCAGATCTTTGCATTTGTCTTACTATTGTATGTTTGTTAGCATGAGTGACACAAATCCCCTCCTAGATTTCTTATAACGCTTGCATAACCTCTTTCTTATTCAAACACTTGAGTAAAGTTCTGTCAAATGACCTTTTATATAGGACATCTACATCCAAGTAATGATCCATGACAATTCTCCTTAAAGCCTTTTCATCCATCTTGGAGGCTCTTAAAGGATATTCTCGGTGCTGGATAAACCTCTTAATGTCATTTGGTGACTCATCTAGTGAACAATAGTGAGCTTGAAGATTTCTAATTTCAATGCTTATTGGTTGGATCCTGCTTTCAATATTTATTTGTCATCAAAGCTAGGGTTGCCAAAGCATCAACAAATTGATTTTTATCTCTGCTTACATGAGTGAATTTTATCTCCTCAAACTCATTTGCTAACTTTGAGAGATAATCCTTATAAAACTTTAACTTCTCATCTTCAGTTTGTCATTCTCCCTTCACTTGGTAGATAATTAGCTCTATAAACATCAAGTTTTCCACCTTTTAGATCTAAAGCAGCTTCTAGACCAATGATGCAAGTTTCATACTCAGTTGTATTATTAGTGAATTCAAATTGTAACCTCACCGAAATAGGTTATTTTTTCTAACAGGAAAATTATCACTACTCCAACCTCATTTCTTAATATATTCATCGCTCCATCAAAGTACATGGTCCACCAATAATTCATCTCACCGTCATCTTTAACTATTAGCACTTCTTTATTAGGAAGGTCAAATTTAGTGCCTCATAATCTTCCACGACATAATTTGTTACATTGTCAGCAATTGTACTTTCTCTTACAACCTTTCTTGCCATATAAACAATGTTGCATTCTGCTAACAACACTTTCCATCTTACTATTCGACTTGACAAGTAAGGATTTTCACAAATGTATTTAAATGGATCTAGTTTTGAGATCAACCAGGTTGTGCAGTACAACATCTATTGCCTAAGCCTTTTCGTGCTCCAAACCAAGGCAGAACATAGTCTTTTGATGGCAGTATACATTGGTCTCACTTCTTGCTCAAGTAGTAGATAGCTTGTTCGTTCGCCCCGACTCATTGTGCTTGCCCAACATACATCTCATGGCTATTTTGTCACTGTCAAATATAGGATCAGGAGCAAGGTTGTCAAAAATGTTTTTTTGACACAACACAGAATATATAATATAAACTCAGATCGTAAAATCGAATCGTAAAATCACAAGTAAAATATTTTAACTAATTATATATTGACAATTCCAATCAAGTAGTAAATAATAATATAACATAATTAAAATAAAAGTGAGATAAATAATACAAATGTCCAAACACCTTAAAATACATAATTGAAATAAAAATTCATACATGATTTAAATAACTTAAAAACACAATATAATTCAATTATGTCCATAGAATTTCATTAACTAAAAATTAACAAACTTAAAACAAACAATCTGTTGGTGTGTCATGTAAACTAAATACAACCTCATTGCCAGTTTTCAGAACCACATATAAGTTGTTGCCTCTATACAATATAATTCAATTATCATTGTCTTTTTTTCTTCCTTAACTCGTCCATTAAATAGGATTTAAGTTGTTGCCTCTAGACAACTGTGCATGGTTGGTATAAAACGAAGCTTCAGAACTCTACCCCTTCTATAAGGTCCCTAGAGTACAATGTCCATAAACCTAAATTATAGGTAATATTCAGAAGTTATGTCACTGTGATAAAAAAATTAAAAAAAAATCTGAAATAAAGGGCACAAACCTTCAACTTCATCTCAGTAGAGATCGCTAAAGCTTTTGGCTATCTAAGTTGTCCTGATATAACACGTACAACATAGCTGGTGCAACAACCTACAAGTACATAACATTTCATCTAGATCAATTCTAACCAGAAAAATAGAAAGGGTTATAAACAATAGAGTAAACACTTAGAAAATCCTGTTTTCAGAAGAAGAAAAAAATCATATAGAAATTATCATCAAATGGCCTATTAGAAAATAGTAGAGTGATTTTTTTCTATTGATTTGGTAGTGTCAATAACACAGATGCAAGAGATCTAATAAAATTAGCACTTCATTTCTTATAAAGTTAAGTTCTGAGTTTAATGCACACTAAAAATGCCATGACTGCAATGAGTTATAAGTTGCATAATACATTAAAAGGAAGCCACTCCAGCGGGTGGAAGAATTGATAGATTGACAAATAAATAAAAGAGAGCAAAAGAGGAATTATTTGTTGGGTTTTCTTTTCTTGTCTTCCCTCCCCATTCCAACTCCTTTTTAGCCTTATTGCAGCATCATGAAAAGTGGAGACAATCATATCAGAGGCAAACAAAGTAAAAAAAAAATGAAGATTAATCTCTACGCTGCTGGTGAGTGGAGAGTGGAAGTGGGGTTGTTGGGCAAGAATTAAACCATTGTGCAGAGTGGAGAATGAAGATTAAACCACTATGGAACCAGCTGCATTGTTGCCCGCTGGTGTTAGTCGCTAGGGTTGAGAATTTGAGAAGATTTGGGCAAAGGGAAAAGAGGATACTGGGGGTAGGGACTATGAGTGGAGTGTCGGGGGGGGTTAAGGTTCAAGGACAAAGACTTAAGGAGTCAGCAATTTTTTTAACTTTGGTCAAACTTGTGAAATCGGTCCGATTTGACCGATTTTGAACGAGTTTGATCGAGTTTTTAACCCTATTTCACACGTTATATACATGTTGACTCGTAAAATCACACAATTTTACGACTCAGCTCACGATTTGATAACAATAATCAGGGGTATCCCTAGTGTAAAAGGCACTATCAATGACAAGTTTTGCAAATACCTTTTGATCTTGTCAAGGTTTATTAGCAATCAATGTCCCATACCTTGAGATTGTTCTTTTTAAGTAAACAAAAAATCAACTCGCACTTATTGTGAGCTAAGATATGAACAATGCTATGTAGTTCAAATGCCCAAGAAAACTTCTTACTTCTTTCTCCCTCCATCTTAGGCGCCGACATATCCCAAAACCCAACAGTTTTGTGGTCCTTACCCCATATAAGCACTTTACAGGATTCAATCTTAATCGTAATTTTTGCAGCCTTGCAAACAATTTCCTCAATAATTGCTCATGTTCAGTGTATTATGTCATGAAACAAAATGATCATTGCTCTCTGATACGTGGCGTCGACATTCCTCAATCCTAACGATATCACTTTATAGCAGAAGTTTCCCCAAGACATGATAAATATAGTTTTCTCCTTGTCTTTCTCTACCATTCTAATCTGGTTATATCCCAAGAACCCATCCATGAATGAGCATATGCACTCTTCGTAGCATTCTCGATTAAGATCTTTATGTGAGGTAGAGGAAAGTCGTCCTTTAAACTTGCCCTGTCAAGTCTTTATAATTCACACACACCCTGATCCTGTCATCCTTCTTGGTAACTGCAACTATATTAGCCACCTATTAAGGATAATGGACCACATTTAGGAATCCTGTTCCCCACTATTCTGTATTTCCACCTTCACCTTAAGAAGCATATCTAGGCGTATTTGTCTGGTCTTCTGTTTAACTGGCTTACTTCTTTCCAGTAAGGGAATTCTTTGTACAACTATGTCGGTGTCTAAACCAGACATATTTGCATATGTCCAGGCAAAGATATTCACATATTCATGTAACAAAGAGATTAGGTCATCTTTTTCCTCATCTATAATAAAGGTGCCAAATTTTCATTTCTTTCTTTTCTTGTTCAGTGCCCAAATTTATAACTTATAACTCTTCACTAATGAGTTTCCAGGTTTTCTCATAATTTTTCACCAACCTAGTAAAATCTTGATACAGTGGATTCGTGAGGGTATAAAACTTTCACAGTTCTTTTTTAACACAATAAGAGTAGGCTCCATCTTCTAATTCTAGTATGCCTCTCCCTTAGCCAACTTTTTCACAAAGGCTTTTGCAAAGACATCATCAGTAGTGTGCACAAATAGTTATGGCAACATCTCATCTTCTGCTTTGACCTTCATTTTCTCAACCAATTCCTTATCTTGACATTCTAAAGCACTAATGTGGAGGTCTTCCATGCCAGATCTGATCACCTCCACAAACCTTGAAAAGTCATTTGGAGTGGTGGGATGGCAAGCCCTTCCTCTTCAAGCTCGTCTCCTTTAATCTTCACCATTCTAACTTTCCTTTTGCGATTAATGACCCACCTATAGTCATCTCTCTTAGGCTTATACTCGAGACCAAATCTCTGGTCCACACATTCAAATTTCATCAAACTGACTCGCTCAGGCATCCTAGTTATAGGATCATACTGGAAAGGAACCCCATGCTTCAAAAAAAAAAAAAAGCCATCCTTGCAACTTCCAAAACTTTTGGTTTTCTCAACACCGCACCTTTAAGAACCCATTCAATATTCATGATTTTAAAAGCATGAATGTTCCCATATCTATAATCTTTCGCCTCAATGAATGGTATAATCACATTTTTTATCATGGAAACTATCTCTTCAACCTTAATAATTATTAGCACCTCATTCATAATATATTTCAAGCATAGGTATAATGAGGAGGCTATTATTCCAACTGCATGGATCCATGGTCTTTCTAACAATGTGTTGTAAGATGGATAGATATTCATCACCTGCAATGTTACTAGGAACATTTATGGCCCCACGTACAATTTCATTTTCAGGGTCCCAATTATCTGTCTCGATAAGCCATCATATGTTCTCGTCATCATGGTATTGGGTCTCATGTGTGACTTATTGATGGGCATTCCTTTTAATATGTGTCTGGGCAGTACATTCACTGTAGAACCTTATCAACTTGTACTTTCTTCATGAGGATGTCTTTACATCGTATTATGATATATAGTGGCTTATTATATCAGTATCATCAGGATCTAACTCATCCTCAGTGAAGTACACATAATTTAAAGCCTGAATCCTCCCCTATTAGGTGCTTCATAGTTTCTTGGTTGATATTCTAAGACATATATGTTTCATTTAGCACTTTTTACATAGCATTTCTATGTGGCTCGGAGCTCACAATCAATGTCAGTTATGATATTCTAACAAGAGTCTTCTTAAGCTACTTAACAACATTGTATTCGATGTGTTTCATCAATTTTAGGAAATCACTGGTCTCTTCTTTAGAGACGGTTTGTTCACCTCCTCGGTTATGTCAACTACCTATTTTCTCTTTTCTTTCTTTTATCTCTCAAGTTCTTATGGACTAAAGCATCTTTTGTTATGAGTTAGGCTTTTAACTTGATGTGATGCTCTTGATTATGTGGTCAAGTGACATCCTAATAAAGTAATAACAACCTGGAAAACCAAAAATCAGGTTTGATAGAACCTTGACCTAGAGGTAACCATGTGCCTAAGAACCAAAGGTATTTAAAAAGTACTTGGACCCAAAGATAACCTTTTATCTAAGAACTCTAAGTATGCAAATGATACCATGAAACCAATTAATCTTTGATATGTCAGTGTACGATCTTTACCCCCTGTAAAGAAATGTTGTTTTGCCACAAACAAATAAAAGAAAAAATCATGTTCATCCTCCAACTTACTGCTAAGATTTATAGCTAAAAAAACATAATATAGTTTCATCTAACTTACCCTAATGGATCCCTTTTGGGTTGCAAGCTAATGGGTCTAAACTAGTAATCAACTAACATAAGTCCAATAATGAAATAAACCTTTAAACAATATTTAGTGGGCCAAAAAAAACCCAAATTAAGAAATAAATACTCAATATTAAATAAATAAATAAAATAGGATTATAAAAACAGAATCTTCATGCCAAAATTCCTTCATCCAGCCCGAGTCTCTAATTTTCACACATTCTTGGCTGATTTTTAGTGCTGAATTCAAACATGTTGTTCTCTCTTATCTAAATGAATTAATGGGTCTACTATATATCGTTGGAAACCTTAAGATGTCTAGTTTCCATAACAACTAGAATCAAAGCAAAATTCCACTTGTAGCTCCAGATATGTCACAAACAGTGCACAAAGGTCTAGTATGATAAATTTGACAAGAATTGCTAGTAACTTTGACCCTCAGAAATAATATGTTCTTGAACTTTATTTCACCTTAATAATTAATAAAATATATTTACATGTGTCTAGTATCTTCTTGTAAATTTCAGCTTGTTTTGATGTGCGACTTAAGAGATATGTTTGGTCTTGCAATACTGGTCAGTAAACATTTTAAGACCAAATTTGAACCTAACTTGGTACGTATCACAACTTTAAATTTGAAAATAAGCACTGGTTACATGTTTTGAAAGGAGTACCTATAGCTATACGATAAGGTATTGTAGTTTCCCTTACCTGCGATTGTAAGTTCTGACAAAATTAGTTTGGTTAATCCTTCTGTAATGAATTGTACCTAACAGACATCTTTTCATATACCATGGACACTTCTCTGTCTATTTCCCCCTCAAGTCTAAAAGTTCAATGACTCAACATTTGTATCACCTCATTGCAAAAACCTTTACATTGATTAATTGTATGGCCTTTTCTATAGTGATACTTATAGAAATGAAAAGAATGGGGGGTTGTAGTTTAGGAAGTGATTTTTCTTACCTTTGTAGCCACCTTTAATGTGATCAACATCCTTTTTCTTCCTTCGAAAGCCTTTTTTTTCTTAGTGGACACAGAAATTTTATCATCCTTATCCCTTGCTCTATACACTTAGCCATGGTCACAACGTTAGTGAATTGATGTGTCAAATTAGTCATCATATGATCACAGTATATCGCTTTAAATGTATTTGCAAATAAGGTAACCATCTTCTAATATAAAAGGGAAGGATGTATTTGTGTAGAAAAATCCCTCTATTTTTTAGCATACTCTCTCATACTTTCTTTGTCATCCTTCTCTAGATGAGACAACCTAGTTTTATCTGAGGTCAAAGTGTCCATTAGATCTTTTTATCTTTGAATCTTTGTGTTATTTAGTCTCATATATCAGCTTAGCGCAGCTCCTCTCAAACTATCCTGAAAAAAATATGTTAGAAAATTTTCATTATGCGCTACTTCTGCTATTTTGTTAGAATAAGACTTGAGATAAGTGACAGGGCATTGGGTTTCAGTGTACTTGATGAAATTAGGAACACAAAGCTTCTTTAGTACACCCATTCAAGACTATACGCATTTATACAGCTTGCACGGGATTATACAAATCTACTCCCTCAATAGCCCTTATTTTAGCTTCCAATATTTTCATCTTATCCTTATCAATACCATTAGATAATTTTATCTTATGAGATTCATTGGTGAATGCATCTATAATTGCAGGGGCTAGTGTCGGTATTGTACGTGATAAGGATACATTCATTGGTGAATGCATCTATAATTGCAGGGGCTAGTGTCGGTATTGTACGTGATAAGGATACACTACAAAGTCATATTTTCTAAAAATGATAAGGATACACTACAAAGTCTACCACTTAATGTACGTGACCAAACTCTCTTGCACGTGTTGGAAGAGAATAAAATGGAAGAAAAGAAAAAAAAAAGAAACAAAACAAAAGAAACAAAAGTTAGATAAAAGGAAAGAAAAGAAAAGACAATAAAATAAAATATATAATTTATACAGTAATTTACCTTTCCCCGGCAACGACGCCAAAAACTTTTAAATATTGTCAGGAATTCAATGTTGGTCAAAAAGTTTTGCTTTATAATTCTCAACTCCACTTATTTCCTGAAAAGCTTAGATCAAGATGGAGCGGTCCTTTTATTGTGAAACATGCCTGTGATATTGAGAATCTAAAGAATGCCAATGTTTATAAGATAAATGGACATCGTTTGAAAGCTTAATTTGATAATTTTCCTAGTGAAAATGAATCCATTGGTTTGAATGTTCTTGTACATAAAGGTTGATTAGTTTGTTTTTCTCACATTATTGTTGTGTTTCTTTTTGGTGTGTGTTGCGATGTTGCGGTCGCACAAATTAATTACCCTAGCTTCAAACACAACACACAAGATAGTATAGAGCAAGTAAGGGGTCGATCCCACAAGGAACATTCAAATCAGATTTTTTATGCTAGATGATATGCAATTTATGGGGGGTTTGGACGTTATCTAGGCTAAAGTAAAAGAAAACAGAAAACTATCAAACAAAATTTAATAAAATTAGAAAATTATCAAGAGAACAAACCTTGGTTGCAAGCAAACATCCACCTACAGAAATCAGAACTGATCATGGAAACAAAACATCAATTTATATTCTGAATATTTATCTCTTCTTAACATTGGTTAGTTAACGGATTCGCCGTATAACTAACCCTAACCATCAAACAACCATAGTGTCCGCACTAGTAATTTAATTCAATAGCAGCCTTAAGAACTAGATAAGTTGATTAATTAAGAAAACATAACTGTCTGCAGTCTATGTTTGATTTGATTGAATGTTCTCCCTAAAATTAATAATGTAGATCCGCCACAATTATTAAACTCAGTTGTGCCACAATTATTAAACTCAGTTGCTTCATAAGTTCATATATCACAACTCCGGTTTTGATATCAAACATAGCAATAGGTTGTCTACAATAATAACTTAGAGTCCACTCTAACAATTAAAATAAACAATCATAGGAAAAATAAGCATAGAAGAACAAACATATTCATCATATAAACAGAAAAGAAAAGGTAAAATAAACTCACAGTTCTTGAAATTCAAAGGTTTTCGTGTCCTTGCAACTAAGAAAAAGTGTTTAGCCTTGCATGTTTGTTGAACAACTAATCAAAAAGAAGGAAGAATGCATAATTTTGGGTTTCTTAAAGGAGGGGGGCGTTTTTCTCCCCTTGGCTGGCTCCTCCCCTTCTCTTCTCTCATTCTTTTTATATCCTAGGAAACCCTAGTCTCTATTTTACAAAAAAGTCATTTAAGTAGACTGTTTACATTTAAGTACTTCAATAACTATTTTCCTAAAAAAAGAGAAATAGTCTTGCATTAAATCTTCAAGCTTTGAGTTAGAGGAGCTAAATTGCTGAAATAAAAACTTGGATATCCGGTTTAGATGCTTCGGAACGTAATTTAGACTCGTTTCTTAACAAAACCTGTTTGCTGGCAGAATTTAGTTGTCATCATTGAAAAATCATATCTCCTTCATATGACCTTTTTTTTTTTTTTTGCTTAAAGTTGGAGAGTTTATAGGCCTTTGAGTTAGGAATCCAAAAAAATTGTTTGCATCAATTGGACTTCTGTAGCTCCAGATATTTAAGTCGGAATGGCTGAAGGTCAACATTGGCAGTTGCAAGATTTGACTTTGAAGGTTGCGATTTCCATGCTCTTCTTTATTTTATTTTTTTGCCTTAGATGTCCAAAAAGGTATGGATGTTAGCTTTGTAATGCCACTGGAATCACTTCATTTCAACCTCTAGAGCTCACGCTCTGCACAAAACATCGACTGAAGGTCAAATCTGTCAATTATCTCCAATTTACTCATTTTTGCATCTTTCATCCAAAAGTGCCTTCAAAACATAAAACAAAGAATATCAAGACATTTTATATATAAAACATAGGTTAAACACTAGTTAAATAGGGTGAAACTATCGAATAATATGGTTGCATCAGTATGACTCTGGTTTTAGTAGTCTTTCTCCAGCCCGATCAAATGGCAGATAACGGTACTCCGTGACTCTTAAGTATTAAAGCATTTTTATCTTAGCCTTTTATTGCTTAGCATAAATGACTCTTAAGTACTAATCATTTACCATAAATTAAAGCATCTCTTTTCAAAACTTAGTCTTTTCTTTGTCCTTTCATTTTCAATAGTTAATCACATCAATTAAGGTTTTATATCATAATTTTATCCTTAAAAGTTGATGTCTTATTGCAACTTCTGATAATCTTATGGTAATAAAGTTGGTGCATTTAAAATGAGCATTTAAAATAGGCTTTGACACTCCTTTTCTTTGTCCTTAAAAGTGTATTTTTATCAAGGTTTTATATCATCATTTTGCACTTGAAGTATCAATAACTCCTTAACTAGAGCATGTTTTATAATAAAAAGTCTGATAATATAAGATAGCTTTAATTTTTGGTAAATACTCATTTTAAGTGCAACCATATCTCACAATTCAAAGGATTGATGTGATTAACTATTGAAAGTGAAAGGACAAAGAAAAGGCTAAGTTTAGAAAAGAGATGTTGATTCAATTCAAATTGGAACACTATTCAGTCATTGGGTCATATCTGAAGCTGTAGATCTTGGATTTCAGTTTGGTTTATGTGGCTGAAAGCTAAGAAATAGGTCATGAAGAGTGGAAGACCCAAATCTTTCATTTTCAAATTCAAAGCTTGGCCACAAAAAAAAGTCAGAATCTGTTGTGTAATCCAGCCCAAACACTGCTCAGAATTTTACCTATAGATGAAATTCTAAAAGGTAAAATGACATCACATTTGGTGGGTGGAAGGATAAGACAATTTCCAACAACTTGCATGGGGACCACTTGCTTATGTTCTGATTTTAGCAATGACATTTCATCCAGATAAGAACTTGAGGGTTATCCACCACGTCCACCTGAAGCACTACTCAGTATTTTAGCCATATCTTGAGTTGTAGTGATCCAAATGCTCTGAAATGTTGTGGGTGGAAAGAGGAGATGATTTCCAACAACTTTTATGAAGAACATTTTGCCAAATTCTGATTGCATCAATGTCATTTCATCCAGCCAAAATGCTTGAGTGTTGCTGTCCACCAAGTCCACTAAATCAATAGTTGGCCACTGCATCAATAATCAATTACCAAATGAATAGTTTTGAATTTTAGCCTATAAAAGGATGCATTTGCCATTCATTTAGGCATCTTGGGTCTTAGATCAAGATCATGTTCTTGCTTTCTTTGTATTTTTGTAGTGTTTAAGTTTCATTTCATGTTATAGTAGTTCTTGTTTATGTTTTTCATTTCCTTTACTATACTTAGTTAGCTATGTTCTTATCTTGTTTATTTATGTTCTTCTTCTTCATAATGTTTAGCTAAGTTTATCATGTCAATGTGAAAAGGTTTCACCAATAGTGTTAAAATAAGTATAATATAAACTCAATATGGACTTAAATGCTTATATCTAAGAAAATTTGATATTAACATGTCTTATCTTTTTATCTTATCAATCCTTAATACCTTGATTGTTAAATGGTTAATCTATATTTGTGTTGTATAACACTTGGTACATCAAATGCTTGATCCTTCATAGTTTTTGGCCGACATCGTTGTTATGAGAGGAACTTGATTTGTTGTCAACATAAGTTAGCATCATCAATACCTGATAAAATTTATAAGTATGGTGTTATATAAATAAGGTGATTAATATGATCATGATGATAATTGATAAAAAGTTTATACTTTACTTATCTCTAATACTATTAGTGGATCCTCTAACCTTAACAATTGTTTTTCTCATTATTTAATCCTCATATTAATCTCACATCTCAAAGATCTCTTTAACTCTTTGTTAAATTATATATATTATTTATAATTTATATAGTTGACCTCCCTGTGGATCGACCCCGGTCTTGCCGGGTTATTTATTACTTCGACACTCCTACACTTGGGAGCAGACATCAACTCTATGATCGTGTCAAGTTTTTGGCGCCATTGTCGGGGAAGGTCAATTACTGTATAAATTATATATTTTATTTTATTGTCTTTTCTTTTCTTTTCTTTCCTTTTATCTAACTTTTGTTTCTTTTGTTTTTTTTCTTTTTTTTCTTTTTTTTCTTTTCTTTTCTTCCATTTTATTCTCTTCCTACACGTGCATAAAAGTTTAGTCACGTACATTAAGTGCTAGACTTTGTAGTGTATCCTCCCTATTTTCAAAAAATATAGCGGAAGAAGATAGCAGTCACTTCATAATAAGAATAATCGAGTTAGAACACTTAGAGACCACATGAATGTAACAAGAACAAATGCACCGTCATGTATAGTTTTCCCTCCTGATGCATCTTTAAGCCAGGCATTATTCAACTTTTACCTTCTTTTCATGGCTTAAATCTAGAAAATACATTCTTGCATTTGATAAAATTTGAAGAAGTTTGTAAGACTTATAATGACTTAAATTGTAACATGAACACCATCAAATTAAAGCTTTTTCCTTTTTCATTAAAAGATAAAGCTAAAACATGGCTACAAAATCTTAGGTCAGGATCCATTCGTGCTTCGGATGAAATGCAACAACAATTTTTAAAGAAGTTTTTTTTGTCTTACAAAACAAACTCTTTCAAAAGATAAATCACCACTTTCACTCAAAAACCAGGAGAAATATTTTACCAATGTTGGGATAGGTATCGAGACTTGCTTAATACTTGCCCTCATCATGGTTTTGAAATATTTTTATGAAGGGTTAACACCTAAAGATAGATAAATGGTGGAATTGATGTGCAACGGAACTTTTGAAAATAAGACCCTGGTGAAGCAATAGAGTACCTACACTTGTTAGCTGAAAATGCTCAAAATTGGGACACTACAGGTACTTATGAGACACTGGTTAAAATTCAACCTCATACATCTAGTGGAGGTATGTATAACCTTAGGGAAGATCATGACCTCTAAGCTAAATTTGCATCTTTAGCTAGAAAAGTTGAGGCACTAGAATTGAAAAAGAGTGGTAAATTAAAATTTGTTCAAGACATTGTGTGTCAAATCTGTAAAACTAATGAACACTCAACCAATGACTATCCAACTTTGCCTTCTTTCAAGGAATGCCTCCATGAACAAGCTCATGCTTTAAACAGTTTCCAAAGGCCCAATCATAACCCATACAACCCTGGTTGGAGAAATCACCAAAATTTCAGTTGGAAGAGTAATAACAATAATGCACAAACTTCACAGCCACTGTTTCAAGCACACCATAATTTCTAAAATTCTCATGGATATACATCTCCTTATGCTCCACCTCCTAGAAGAAATATTGAGAAAACATTGCATGCGTTCATTGAAAAGCAAGAGACAATCAACACCCAAAATGCTTAAACCATGACAAATCTAAAAGATGCTCTTGCAAAATTCACATTTACTCTCAATTTTCAAGAGAAAGGTAAGTTTCCATCTCAACCACAGCAAAATTCCAAGGGCAATACAATGTAAATGCAAGTAGTTCTGGAAGCCAACACATGGATCAAGTCAAATTAGTCATCACTCTTTGCAGTGGTAAGGTTATTGAAAAACCCACTCTTGAACCTTGTGAGAAAGATGATGAGTTAATCTTCAAGGGTAAGGAAGGGGTTAAATTTGAACATTGTAAAGAAAAGACTGATTCCCCACCAGCACTTCCATTTTCTCATGCCAAAACCAAACAAAGAAAAGTCAATCATAACTCTGAAATCTTTAAAACTTTCAAGCAGGTAAGGATCAATATACCTTTTTTGGATGCTATTAAACAAGTACTTTCTTATGCTAAATTTTTGCAAGATCTGTGCACTGTGAAGAGAAAACTGAATGTGAAAAAGAAAGCCTTTTTAGCCGAACAAGTAAGTGTCACTCTTCAGAACAATAATGCTTTGAAATATGAAGGCCCTGGTTATCCTACAATTTCTTGCTTTATTGGAGAACATAAAATTGAAAGAGCTTTACTTGATCTTGGAGCTAGTGTGAATTTACTTCCATATTCAGTTTTTCACAGTCTCAATCTAGGTGAGTTAAAACCAACTTCTGTAATTCTTTTACTTGCCGATAGATCTCTAAAAGCACTTAGAGTAATATTTAAAGATGCGTTACTACAAGTCGATAAATTCATTTATCATGTGGATTTTATTGTCTTTGACACACAACCTGTTGAAGAATGTAATTCATTTCCTCTTATTTTAGGACGTCCATTTATTGCAACTTCTAATGTATTGATTAATTGTAGGAATGGACTAATGAAGTTATCATTTGGAAACATGACATTGGAGATGAATATTTTCAACATTTGCAAGCAACCTGGAGATGATAATGATTTACAAGAAGTAGATTTTGTTGAAGAATTAGTTTATGATCAACTTGAATCTACTTTGAGTAAAATTGAGTTTGGTGAATCTGAAGATTTGCAAATGATTTATTCTCGGGAAGAAATCACAGATAAGAAAGGCACCGAAAATGTTGATACGAATCTTTTATCAAGAGTGACAATAGATTCGACATCCGACATCACACCTATCGATGATTACTTTCCTGGCGAATCTTTACTTTCTCTTAAATCAATGCCTTGGTTCCCTAATTGTGTCAATTTTCTTGCTGTAGGATATTTGCCAGCTCACTGGAGTACCCAAGATAAAAGAAAGTTCTTGAACAAAGTAAAGGACTTTTATTGGGATGACCCTTACTTATTCAAATATTATCCTGATCAAATATTTCAAAAATGTATTTCCGATAATGAGGTAGGTAGTGTCATTAAACTTTGTCATTCTAAGGCATATGGGGGTCATTTCACGTTAAAAAAGACAGCTGCAAAAATTTTACAAAGTGGATTCTGTTGACCTACCATGTTCAAGGACATACATGCATTTTGCAAAACTTGTGAAAATTATCAAAAAGTTGATACCAGTCAAAACGTTTTGCTTTATAATTCTCGACTCCATTTATTTCCTGAAAAGCTAAGATCAAGATGGAGCGGTCCATTTATTGTGAAACAGGTGTATCTTTGTGGGGCTTTTGATATTAAGAATCCAAAAAATGGCAATGTTTTTAAGGTAAATGGACATCGTTTGAAAGTTTTCTTTGATAATTTTTCAGTTGAAAATGACTCCATTGAATTAGGTGATTTTGTATATAAAGATTGATTATTTTTATTTATTTATTTATTTCTCACATTTTTTTATGTTTCTTTTTGGTGTGACTCTTGTTTTGCTAGTCTTTCTCACCCCGGTCAAATGGCGGATAACGATACTCCATGACTCTTATATCGGTTCTTTCAGTTTCTTATAATAACTGATATCTGTGTATATATTTGTTCAATTCCTTGTTCCTTCTCTTTTCTTTACATCTCTTTTCCACTTCTCATCTAAAAAATGGACACCACTCTTGAAAAATTGAAAAGGTATTTTCCCGCTTTGCCTCAAAATGCGATTACAAAAATTTACCGTGCTAGGTGTGAAAGATTGAGATAGTTAATGAACCATAGAATTCCTGAAGATATTCGCTGGCTAATTGAAGCAAAGGTTTGATTATTAGGTGAGTCTTCCAATTCTTTCATTTCATATATGCCTGGAATAGGTAAAAACACTTTTGCAAAGAAACGTCATGCAAAACGACTGAAAGTCTGTCACAGATGTGTCAGATGGACTTGTAATGCAAAATGTTGTTCTTTAGGAATGGTATTTGTAAATCATGCAGATAAAATACAATTCATTAAGGATGACCTGAGTAAGGGGTCTTTAAATAATCTTCTATTGACTCTTGAGACGCACCCTAGTGGAAATCTGCATCGTGCAATTCATGATTTATGGTCACAATTCCATAAAAAACATGCTTGACATAGTCTTGGAAATCTGACTAAAAAAGACCTTGTTTGCCAGTTGAAAACTACATGCGAAGCCTATCCCCGGCCCATAGAGGGTGTCTAAGTCGTTCTTGGATGTAAAACCAAGGGAAGATGTGAGCCACAATCACAACTACTTGTACATGCATATGTTTTCAAAAAAAAATAGAGAGAGAGAGAGAGAGAAAGAGACTCCAGCTGGCCTACATATAGGTGGTATGATTGCATTTTCAAGTTCTCATCTATAAAATCTTCTCTTCCTTCCCTTCATTTCTACTCAACCCACACATTCAACAAATATAGAAATGTGTAGAAATGGCAGGTTACTTAAGTCATCAAATAAGAAATATTTATTTTTTCGGTGGATTCAGTCCTGGGAAAGAAAAGGAGTTTTTAGAATCAGCACATCATCGTGGTCAGGTACTAGCTAAGAGAAAGATTCATTTAGTATATAGGGGAAGCAGCCTTGGGTTAATGAGGGGTGTGTCAACAGCTGCATTCTTAGAAGGCAGTCAAGTTTTGGGTATCGTTCCAAAAGCTTTAGCCAAAGAGGACATCATTGGAAAAACAGTTGGAGAGGAACTACAGATCTTCACAATGTCTGAATGCCTGAATACAATGTTTAAACACGTTGATGCCTTCATTGCCTTACCAGGTGGTCTGGGCACATTGAAAGAGATCTATCATATTTCCTCTTGGGCCCAACTTCACATTCACCATAAACCTATAGGTTCGCTCAATGTTAATGGTTTTTATGATAAATTGTTGTCTTTTCTTGATCAAGCTGTGGAACAGAAATTTCTAACATCTTTGGTACGATAACTCATAATCTCTACTGTTGTTGCTGATCAATTGATTGACCAACTATAATCTTTCATCCATGTAATTGATCCCTCCATAAGTCGCATAAATTGATCAACTATGGAAAGCCATAAAAAGCTTAAATTGGATTTGAGCCTTCATTTTTGAAACCTTGTGTCTTTTGGTTTTATTAATAGCATGTTATTTTGTTTTGTTATTTCTTATATTTGTTTAAGTGTGTTTCAGGTTTGTTAGTATTTATTGTTTCAGGTGATGTCTTTTATACTCTATCTTTCTACCTTAGGACGAGGACAATGTCTCGTTTTGGCTGGGGGGGAAAGGGTAGTAGTTGATATTAAAAAAAATTAACTAGCTGTGTTTTCTATTTCATAAACCATTTACAAAACTGTTGTTACTAGGATGCAGAGTAAAGGAGTTCTTTTGTTAAAATGACTCTTGAGACGCATCTTAGTAAACATTTTTAACAAGATCTATCAGAATACTTCTTGAAATATTCAGGTTTACAAACTCTCGCATTATTATTAATTGATTATGCTCATATACTCATTTAACAAGTATTCTTAAACCTTTATTTTCACACACATTTTAACATATGATTGTGGGTTGCACATTGGATTATTACATTATTTATGTTTTTTTGTTAAAGGTAACAACTAAGGGAAAGGCATAGTATATAATTTTCAAAAAAAAAAATATTGATGATAATAAAAATATAGATAATTTTGGTTTCGTAACCTCTCTAATTTAAGCAATTAAGCCGGAATGGGTGTTTTAACACCTAATACACTAAAGTCAATTGACTTGGGAGCTATTGGCCCAGTGCTTGTTACATGGGTTAAGGAGAAAAGCTTAAGGGAATCAAACATTGCACTGTCTACGTATCAGTATCTGCAACCCGAGGTACTGAGCTCGTAGGGGTGTCTCAACACCTAATGCCGTAAGACCAATTGGTCTGAGAGTCATTAGTCAAAAGCTCGTTACATAGGTTAAAGATGCATTGTGTTTTAAGTTGTGTGTGTGTGTGTGTGTGTGTAAAGATAATAATCTCAACCCAAAAAAGTTAACCTTAGCAAAATATTAGAACAGAATATTATTTTCTTCCAATAAAAGCCTCACCATCTATGTTTTCATACATTGAGCACATAAAAAAGAAGGTTTATTAATATCTTGTTTCAATAATATTAAGCAGACATATAAATTTAATGAGAGTTTGTTTATTTGGATAGATTAATGGAAGTTGACTAATGAATGCCTTGCTTTGTGGAACTTGCAAATTATTTTTCTATTTTAATGCTTTGATTACTACGGACTAGTAATAAGTTGGTTAGGGGTGATTAGTACTTAAGAGTGTATTTTAATCAAGGTTTTATATCATCATTTTGCACTTGAAGTATCAATAACTCTTTAACTAGAGCATGTTTTATAATAACAAATCTGATAATATAAGATAGCTTTAATTTATGGTAAATGCTCATTTTAAATGCAACCATATCTCACAATTCAAAGGATTGATTGATGTGATTAACTATTGAAAGTGAAAGGACAAAGAAAAGGCTAAGCTTAGAAAAGAGATGCTGATTCAATTCAAATTGGAACATTGTTTAGTCATTGGGTCATATCTAGAGCTGTAGATCTTGGATTTTAGTTTGGTTTATGTGGCTAGAAAGCTAAGAAATAGGTCATAAAGAGTGGAAGACCCAAATCTTCAGTTTTCAAATTCAAAGCTTGGCCACAAAAGAGAAATCAGAATTTGTCCTACAATCCAGCTCAAACACTGCTCAGAATTTTACCCATAGCTGAAGTTCTAGAAGGCAAAATGATGTCACATTTGGTGGGTGGAAAGATAAGACAATTTCCAACAACTTGCATGAGGACCACTTGCTCATGTTCTGATGTTAGCAATGACATTTCATCCAAACAAGAGCTTGAGGGCTATCCACCACGTCCACCAGAAGCACTACTCAATATTTTAGCCATATCTCGAGCTGTAGTGATCCAAATGCTCTGAAATGTTGTTGACCTCTAACCTTGACAACCTTGAAATGTTGTAGTGATCCATATCTAGTGGATCCTCTAACCTTGACAATTATTTTTATCATTGTTTAATCCTTATATTAATCTCACGTCTCAAAGATCTCTTTAACTCTTTGTTAAATTATATATATTATTTATAATTTATATAGTTGACCTCCCTGTGGATCGACCCCGGTCTTGTCGGGTTATTTATTACTTCGACACTCCTACACTTGGGAGCAGACATCAACTCTATGATCGTGTCAAGTTTTTGGCGCCATTGTCAGGAAAGGTCAATTACAGATAAATTATATATTTTATTTTATTGTCTTTTCTTTTCTTTCCTTTTATCTAACTTTTTTTTCTTTTTTTTTTCTTTTTTTTTGTTTCTTTTTTTTTCTTTTCTTTTCTTTTCTTCCATTTTATTATCTTCCTACACGTGCATAAAAGTTTGGTCGCATACATTAAGTGCTAGACTTTGTAGTGTATCCTCCCTATTTTCAAAAAATATGGCCGAAAAAGATAGCAGTCACTTCATAATTAGAATAATCGAGTTAGAACACTTAGAGACCACATGAATGTAACAAGAACAAATGCATCGTCATGTATAGTTTTCCCTCCTGATGCATCTCACTTCAATTTTAAGCCAGGCATTATTCAACTTTTACCTTCTTTTCATGGCTTAGATCTAGAAAATCCATACTTGCATATGATAGAATTTGAAGAAGTTCATAACACTTATAATGACTTAAATTGTAGCATGAATACCATCAAATTAAAGCTTTTTCCTTTTTTATTAAAAGATAAAACTAAAACATGGCTACAAAATCTTAGGTCAAGATCCATTCGTGTTTCGGATGAAATGCAATAATAATTTTTAAAGAAGTTTTTTTCGTCTCACAAAACAAACTCTTTCAAAAGACAAATCACCACTTTCACTCAAAAACCAGGAGAAACTTTACTAATGTTGAGATAGGTATCGAGACTTGCTTAATACTTGCCCTCATCATGATTTTGAAACATGGAGACTGGTTTCACATTTTTATAAAGGGATAACACCTAAAGATAGATAAATAATGGAATTGATGTACAATGAAACTTTTGAAAATAAAGACCCTGATGAAGCAATGGAGTATCTAGACTTGCTAGCTAAAAATGCTCAAAAGTGGAACACTACAGGTACTTATAAGGCATTAGGTAAAACTTAACCTCATACATCTAGTGGAGGGATGTACAACCTTAGGGAAGATCATGACCTCTAAGCCAAATTTGCATCTTTAACTAGAAAAGTCGAGGCACTAGAATTGAAAAATAGTGGTCAATTAAAATCTATTCAAGACATTATATGTCAAATTTGTGAAACCAATGATTGTCTAACTTTGCCTTCTTTCAAGGAATGCTTCCATGAACAAGCCTATGCTTTAAACAGTTTTCAAAGGCCCAATCATAACCCATACAACCCCGGTTGGAGAAATCACCAAAATTTCAGTTGGAAGAGTAATAACAATAATGCACAAACTTCACAGCCACCGTTTCAAGCACACCATAATTTCCAAAATTCTCATGGATATACACCTTCTTATGCTCCACCTCCTATAAGAAATCTTAAGGAAACATTGCATGTATTCATTGGAAAGCAGGAGACAATCAACACTCAAAATGCTCAAACCATGGCAGATCTAAAAGATGCTCTTGCAAAATTCACATCTGCTCTCAGTTTTCAAGAGAAATGTAAATTTCCATCTCAACCACAGCAAAATCCCAAGGGGCAATATAATGTAAATGCAAGTAGTTCTAGAAGCCAACACATGGACCAAGTCAAATCAATCATCACTCTTCGCAGTGGTAAGGTTATTGAAAAACTCACTCTTGAACCTTGTGAGAAAGAAGATGAGTTAATCTCCGAGAGTAAAAAAGGGGTTGAATCTGAACATTGCAAAGAAAAGATTAATTATTGTGCGATTTTTGGTATTATGACCAAATCCTAATTGATAATTATAAATTGGTTACGATATCCATTTTGCATGATAAAATGCAATTTTGTTTTTTTTTTAAATATGCATGAAAGGCATTTAGAATTTGGTCGTATGCACGAATACAAAATATAGTTTTTGTGTTTTTGAAATGATGAATTTTTAAAAAAAAAATGGTTTTTTTTTTAAAATTTCAGAGAAAACAGAGTATTTTTCATATTAGTTCCATATCTTACAATGTAACTCTACAATATGATATTACATGAAGTTCTATATATGTTTATGTTTTCTTAAATAAAGAAATTGGTTTTTGAATTTTTTCTGAAATTCCGGAGAAAAATCAAGTATTTTTAATACTATATCTGTATCTTACAGTGTAAGTCTGTAGTTCGATATTAGGCAAAAACTGTTAGAAAAACACTCGAGAGACTTACAAATAATTTCAAAATAATCCCTGAATTTTTTAAGAATTTTTTGAATTTCTTAATAATTGCTTAGCTAGACCCCAAAATAAAAACAATTTAATACTAAAGGAAAAGGTTAAGGGCATGTTTGTCAAACACACCCTTAGCTTAAAATTAGAGGTATAAAAAATGTCTTAAAAGCGTGTTTGGCAAACTCACTCTAAGTAGCCAAACACACCCTTAAATAAAGCTCAACCACATGGATTGGGCCTATTAGGCTAGAGGCCCAAACCCACGTGTATGGGTTGGGCTTAGGCCCAACTTAACCTAGTTTTTTGGGCCAATAGAAGGCCCAATAGGCTTTTTTCTCTAAATAAACCTGGGCCGAACCCAACCTAGACATGGGGTGGGCTTAAGTCCAGCTCATTTACCTTGTCACTAACCCAGCTATATGACAAGGTTTTGTTGGAAAAAATGCCAGTAAACATGGTTGTCATACCTTGTTGAAACCATGAAAAATACAAATATAATGAGCCAGGAGGAGGAAGAAGATTTTTTCTTGATTTTTTTAGGCAAATTAATTTTTTATATAGTTTGAGTTGTCTTTGAACCTGCAAAGTTGACTATATCACATTGAGTCAACCGTCATATAGTTTTTTTTTTTTTTGCTAAAAACACCTTACAACACCTGGATATTTTTTTATATTCAACAAAAATTTGATCTGACTCGTAATATAGCACGATCAATTATCTAGTTTGCAACTAATTATTATGATAAAAATCCAAATAAGTAGTGCAATTATCTTATAAAGAAGAAAGCATAAGCTTAAAATGCAAATTTTCATAGAGAACTAATCAAACACTTTGAAAATAAGAGTGAAAAAAAAAAAGATTACTTTCTAATATAACCCTTACAGCTTCCATAAATCATGTTTTAGTTCCCCTCACTCAACCATGAGAGAGATGCCCTTCCAAAGTCCTCATATTGGAGGAGAATTCAACAATAGAGAAAATAGAGGAAATAAATTACATTACATCATAACATATACTAAAATATATAGGTAAAATATTATAGTATGACTGTACTTAAGAATAAACTAAAACTGTTCAGTGTTTCATTGTGCAATTTCACAGTGAAACGCTGAGCAGTCTTTTTTTTTTTTGTTTTTTTTCTTTTTTCCTTTTTGTTTTTTCTGTTTTTTTCTTTTTCTTTTTCTTTTTCTTTTTCTTTTTCTTTTTCTATGCCTTCATGGTGTTTTTTTTTTCTTTTTTCTTTGTGTTTTTTTCTTTTAATGAACTTTTTTTATTTAATTTAATTTGTTAATGTTAATTTTTTATTTAATTATCAGATTTTCATGACACGGATCCCGGGTTTGACGGGTTAACCTGGTTTGACGAGTTAACCCAGAATTTGTTTTTTGCTTTTTTTCTTTTTAATTATTTTTTCATTTAGTTTAGTTTTTTAATGTTAAATTTCTTTCTATTTAATTATCAGACTTTCATGGCACATATCCCGGGCTTAACAGGTTAACCCGTTAATTTGTTTTTATATTTAGTTATCAAATTTTCATGACGCGAATCCCAGATTTGACAGGTTAACCTGGTTTGAAGGGTTAACTCAGTTAATTCAGATTCTTTTCTTTTTCTTCATTAGTTTTTCTCTTCCTGTTGGTTTTTTTTTCTTTGTTTTTTTAACTAATCTATTTAATTATCACACTTTTATGACACGACCTTGTAACCAAACTCACATTCAAGGCTCTTGGGTCTGGTATTGCAGTCACACTCACTTAAACTTGAGTCATGTAAATTTAATATTATTATTAATATTATAAATATTACTCTTGGGTCAAGCGTTGCAACTAAACTAAAGGCTTTTGGGCATATCTTTGCAGAAAGACCTAACACTCTTAGATATTAGTATTTTTTTTTATATTTTTTATGCAAGAAAAAAAATTTAACCCATGGCGCGTGCCTTTGTTTTTTTTTCTCTTTTCCTTTTTAAGCCTTTTACTGTGGATTGCATAGTACAGTCCACAGTGAAAAAACTGATGCCTTTAGTTTTTTTTTTGTCTTTTTTTTTATTTTTTTAATTTAGTTTCTTAATATTAAATTTTTTCTATTTAATTATCAGACTTTCATGACATGGATCCCATATTTGACGGGTTAACACAGTTTATTCAGATTTTTTTTCTTTTTCTTGATTAGTTTTTTTCTTCCTGTATGTTTTTTTTTTCTCTTTGCTTTTTCCTTTTTAATTAATCTTTTTTTAATTTATTTCATTAATAATAAATATTTTTTCTATTTAGTTATCACACTTTCATGATACGAATTCCAAGTCTGACAGGTTAACCTAATTTGGTGGGTTAACCCGGTTGATTCAGATTTTTTTTCTTTTTTCTCATTAGTTTTGTTTTTTCGATTTCATCTTTTAATATTATATGCAGTTCACAGTGAAAAGGCTGAAGCCTTTAGTCTTTGTTTTTTTTTTTTTGCTTTTTTTATGCCTATCACTGTGGACTGCACAGTGCAGTCCACGGTGAAAAGGCTAATGCTTTTTTTTTCTTTTTAATTAAATTTTTTATTTATTTTGTTAGTATTAAATTTTTTTCTATTTAGTTATCATGACACGGATCTCAGGTTTGACGGGTTAACCCAGTTAATTTAGATTTTTTCTTCTTTTTCTTCATTAGTTTTTTTTCTTCTTTTAAGTTTTTTTTTCTTTTATTGTTTCTTTTTATTTAATATTTTTTTATTTAATTTAGTTCATCAATATTAAATTTTTTTCTATTTAGTTATCGATTAATACTTTTAGTTTTTTTTTTCTTTTTGCTTTTTTGCTGTTTTTATGTCTTTAACTATAGACTGCATACTGAGTCCACAGTGAAAAGACTGATACCTTTTTGTTTGTTTTTTTTCCTTTTTAATTAATTTTTTTTGTTTAATTTAGTTATCAAACTTTCATGACATGGATCCCGAGTTTGACGAGTTAACCTGATTTGACGGGTTAGCCCAGTTAATTTTGTGTTAACCTGTCAATATTTTGTTCTATTTAATTATCAAACTTTCACGACACGAATCCAAGGTTTGACGGGTTAACTTAGTTTGAAGGGTTAACTTAGTTAATTCAAATTTTTTTTCTTTTTCTTCCTTTTGGTTTTTTTTATTTGTTTTTTTCTTTTTAATTAATATATTTAATTAACACACTTTTATAACACGACCTTGCAGCCAGACCCATATCCAAGACTATTGGGTCTGGTATTGCAGTCAAACTCACTTATGGGTCATGCAAGTTTAATGTTATTATTAATATTATAAATATTACTATTGGGTCAGGCGTTGCAACCACACCCAAGACTCTTGGGTATAACTTTGCAAAAAAACCTAATACTTTTAAATTTTAACTTTTTTTATATATTTTTTATACAAAAACCATTGACCCGCGACATCACACGGGTCATGTAACTAGGATAAATTAAATGATATCTTCCTCAATATTTTATTTGTTAAACTTCTCGTGTTGTTGTGAATCTCCTCACAAATTATGTTTTTATATTTAATTAAATAAATAAAAAAACTAAAGAAGTTAAAATTAAAATTTATTGATTATGTTGTAAGAAAAAAATGGATATCACATTCAATTGATAAATAATTTAATTAATAAATTTACGTTATGGACATTTTAAAAAGAAATTGTGACATGTATTAGAGGGGAGTAGAAAATTGTTTCGATATTTGCACAACATAAATTTGACTAGGTTATTTTTTTTTTTAACAAAACATGAAATAATGATATTTTCAATAATAGCTTATAAAAACTTATATGTTATCTATTATATATTTCCTTTCAATATTTATACAAAATTAATATATTTTTTGAGTTACGAATATTGTATTGATAAATCATTATCAACTAAAGTATTATATTTTTTATATTATCCCATTTATTAATTTGAGAGAACTAAATATTTCTTAAATTATAAATATCAAACCTTTTAAACAGAGACGTGTTACTTCATAATCTAATAAAACTTGATTATTTATGTTTAAGATATTGTTAGACGTTTTTCTTTTAAATTTAACTTTTTTTTATCTTTAATGATTAAAATTATTTTGTAAATCACACATTAATTGATAACTAATTTTTAAATACTTAAGAAATAGAGTACTTAAATTTTTAAATAAATTTTTAACTATACATATTCATTAACAAACAATTAATAAATAAATTACTATTAATAAATTGTTTTAAAAATGTTTTTAAAAATAAATTTTAGAGTATATTCAAATTTGAATGTTCTATCATATAAATATTTTCTAAGACTATGCATGGAAAATTCTATTGTGTTAGATTGAGTTTGATTTTAGTATTTCAAGGTATAAAAAATAGATATATGGAAGGCAAAATATATATATATAATAAAAATTAAGATATATGCCACGACCAAAAAATTGATGTCTTCTTCCAAGTGCAAGAGTGTCGAAATAATAAATAACCCGGCAAGACCGAGGTCGAACCACAAGGAGATTAATTGTATAAATTATAAACAACAATAATACAACAACAATAGTAACAACAATAACAATAACAATAACAATAACAATAACAATAATACTAATACTAATACTAATAATATTAATACTACTAGCAGTAGTAGTAGTAATAATAATAATATCAATAATACTATTAATAATGATAATAATACAGATGAAGAAGAAGAAGAAGTTGATGAGAACTTTGAGATGGAAGATTAACGTAAGGATTAAATAATGATAAAAACAAATGTCAAGGTTAGAGGATCCACTAATGGTATTTCAAACAAGTATAGTATAAACTCTTATTATTCAATTGGAAACCACACACAAAGGAGGTTCCAATCAGATTATAAATTGTTAACATGGTTACATTAGTTATCTTATTCAAATAATGCTAATACTTGTAAATATTGTCAGGCATTCATGATTATAACTTATGTTGACAACAAATCAAGTTTCTTTCATAGCTCAGGTGTCAGTTATACCATACAGTATGGGCTATGAAAGTGCCAAGTATTTGTTATACCAAGTGTTATACAACATAAATCTAGATTAACCATTTAACAAGCAAAGTATTAAAAGTGAACAAGATAACAAATATAAAGTATGTTAGTATCCAACATTAAGTTTCATGTTAAGTTTATATTATATTTATTCTTACACCATTTGTGTACCCTTTTTACCTTGACATAATTAACTTAGCTACACATAATGAAAGAAAAAAACATAAATAAACAAGATAAGAACATAAATGAGAAAGAAGTTAACTAAGTAAAGAAAAGGAAATGAAAGGCATAAACAAGTGATTAATATAAATAAAACTTAAGTATTACAAAAGAGAGAGTAAGAGCATATCTTGATCTGAACACCAAGATGCCTAAATACATGGCAAATGCCTCCTTTTATAGGCAAAAATTCAGAACTATTGATTTGTTGACTAATTGATGAATGGGTGGCCACATCTTGACTTAGTGACAATTCTTATCTTCTTGTCTGTCAAAAACGTCATTAATAATGTCATAATTTGAACAGGCTTCAATCATGAAAGTTCTAGAGAATTGTCTCATCTTTCCAGGGTTAAAATTTGAGATCATTTAGACTTCTAGAACTCGAGATATGGGCTGAACACTGAACAATGTCTAGGCTGCAGGACAGATTCGGACTTCTTTGTTGTTGCTACAATTTGGACTTGAAAACAACCTTGTTAAATATTGGGATCCCATGAAAGTTGTAGGCCTGTGTCTTACCTTTCCATCTATATAAAGTAGAACTAAATCCGAGATCTACAACTCCAGATATAACCCGATTACCGAACAATGTTCCAGTTTGGACTGCACTAACATCTCTTTTCTAAGTTTGGCCATCTATTTGTCCTTTCAATTTCAGTACTTCAACTCATCAATCAATTCTTTTATTTATGTGATAAGTCTGCATTTAAGATAAACATTTACCATAAATTAAAGGTATCTTATATTATTAGATATGTTATTATAAAACATGTTTTAGTTAAGTAGTTATTGATACTTTAAGTGCAAAATGATGATATAAAACCTTGATAAAAATACACTTTTAAATACTAATCAATATATATTAAAAAATTGGTATTTAAAAAACATTTTTCAATAAATTCATATTATTTCAAAATAACAATAAAAATAAAATATTTTATGTTTCAACTATCTTCACCCCTTTCTCATTAAATGGGAATAAAAAGAATTAAGGAATGCATTTGATTCAAATTAGTGTATATTTGATAATGTGATGTATTGTATTTTTTAAAAGTATTTTTTAATTAAAATAAATATTTTATATTTATTTATATTAATACGTTAAAATCATTTAAAAAACATTTAAAAAATTTTAATTTGATGTATTTTCAGATGAAAAACTATTTAAAATCCCTTTGGCGTGTTTGATATTATAATATATGATATTTTTTAATTTTATCTTAAAAATATATAAAAAAATTCAGATTTTTTTTATTTTTAACATGAAGAAGTTAAAATTATAAAATAAAATATTAAAAAATATTTTTTAAAAATAAATATACTTTTAAAAATAGATTTTACCGCCCTTTGAGAAGGATATTTAAAAATAAGTGTTCTTTTAATAGACTTGACAGTACAAAAGTAAAGTAGAATGACTGTTGTAAAAAAAAGAACCACAAAAGATTTTAGTCCCCTCCTCCTCTCTAACAACCACCACCCAGCAAAATCTCTCTCTCTCTCTCTCTCTCTCTCTCTCTCTCTCTGTCTCTGTCTCAACTAGCCGCTCAGAAATCCTCTAATAAGGTGGCATGCGTTTACCATTTAACTGAAACCCAAAAAAAGAAAAATACAGAAATGGCTTCGCCTCTACCTCTCTTTCTTTCTCTTTCCAAGTATCACGAGATTCTTTTGAAAACCCTAACTAAATCTTTGCAGCATTTTCAGTTTTTTCTCCTCTTTTCCTTAAACTGACTGGTCTTTCTTTTTTGGGTTTATGTTATTGTTGATATTGCTTGAGAAAGGGAAAGGGGGCGTTCCGTTCCGTTCGGTTCGGTTCAGGGATATTTAATCAGTAATAATGAGAATGGAGGGGGAGGAGCCAGCAACAGCAGATGGAGGAGGGCAGATAAAAAGGGCGTTAATAGATGCATCAGCAGGTGCTATTGCTGGTGGCATTTCACGTACTGTTACATCTCCTCTTGATGTCATCAAGATCAGATTCCAGGTCCTTTTATTATTATTATTATTATTAATTGTTGAATTATGTGGGTTAGAAATTTGATTGTTTTGCTATGATGGGTTTTTGTTTTTCTCAATGAAACAATGCGATTTCTGTACTTCCTTGTTTGGGGTTTTCACTGTCTTGATAAATTGGTCTGTAAGGTTCTGTTTGTTTGATAAAAAGAAGTTGTCAATGTTTGTTTCTCTAATGGACACTTTTCAATAGAATATATCTGTAAAGTTCTGTTGCTCATGTGAATGGAATTAATATGCAACTTGAATAGGAATTTAAAGTTCCTGATGGAGGCCTGGAAATGGAGAGTATAGATCTTTAGTTGAAAAGGGGTTTCTGCTATTGTACACTAAGGAGATCTGCATGTTAATTTATATATTGGTGTTAGTTATTGTGTTTTTGTCTTTCAAATGCATGGTTGTATATAGGTTATTTTATGAGTCAAAAAGTGTCGAGAGGTGACACAAAGAAAAATATTGGGGTGTGTATTTGTTGACAGGTTCAACTGGAGCCAACGTCTTTGTGGGCTTTGGTTCGCAGTAATGTGACTTCACCATCAAAGTACACAGGAATGTTGCAAGCAACAAAGGATATATTTAGAGAGGAAGGTTTACCGGTATGATGCATTCTTTATGTTTATTATTTTTGGATGGATGATTTATTTGAATAGTGTAAATCAAAATTGGTACGCAGTTGGTGATTTAATGATACTTGTTGTAGATGAGTATTTAGAAATCTAAGCCAATGATTTGAATTTTACAGTAGCAGGGTTGCTGAACCCCAGGCGGTTTACTCCCAATTTACCAACTTTATGTTTTAGCTTCAGTCGAGGTGTGGTATAAATATTAAAGTGATGGAATGTCTTTCAAATGTAGGTTCCTTTTTCCATTTTTCTGAGGATGGGATTTTATTTTTTTTTTAATAATTAGAGGGGTCTGAGCCCAGAATTTGAGAATGTGGTTTTTTAACTTATCTATCCATGTTCTTCAGGTAGTAAAGGTAAATGAAACTTGCTTTTCTTTTAGCTACTAATCTCAGCTGTAGATATTCTACACATTGCTACATACCACAGTTCCTTCACTCCATGCCATTGTGTATAGTGGATGGTTTATGATTTCCAAATATTGTTCTCGGGAGTTCATTCTAGATATTTTCAAAAACTAATTTTGTGAAGGCGATTGCATTTTCCTGGTTCCAAACTTGCTTTTCTTTAAGCTACCATTTTCCTGCTTTTTATCCAAGACGATTGCATGCTGTAGGGTTTTTGGCGTGGAAATGTCCCAGCTTTACTTATGGTTATGCCATACACTGCCATACAATTTGCGGTGTTGCACAAATTGAAAACATTTGCTGCTGGTTCTTCTAAGACAGGTATAATTATAAACAGATTAATATCATCTCTAAATTTGATTCTGGCAATGAATGTTCTATTACATAGTTTTGCTGTTGTCAGTAAAGGTTTCTTTTGAACATAATGAAAATATTTTTGACTAGTGAATGGATGACATAGACATGTACAAATCAAATATGACCTCATTTTTTATTTTGTTTTCCCTTGCTTATAGATTGATTCAACATTCAGATTAACATAAAACTGATTCAAATTTTGTAATACATTAGCATGAAGTTATGTATGGTGACAGGTTTGGCACAATTTTACTGGAAAATCTACTTGTATTATGCTCTACTGTATGTTTAGAAACATATGGTCCAGATTCTGACTGTCAATTTATTATATTTTATACCTAATGCTGGTGAAGGTCATTGTATCAATGTTATTTGAAAATATGATGGCACTGGAGGTGATGAAATGTTTAATATCTGTCCTGTATACGTATCCTGAAGGTCTCTTTTATTGGCCTGTTTGCTTAATATGATGCAGAGGATCATATTCAGTTGAGTCCTTACCTCTCCTATGCCAGCGGAGCATTAGCAGGGTGTGCAGCTACAGTTGGGTCGTACCCATTTGATCTTCTAAGAACCATACTAGCTTCACAGGGTGAACCTAAGGTATAGAATATGATTATTTGTGTCATTCTTATGCTCTCTAAGAGACATGGGCGACTCTCTTGAATTTTCCCTGTGATGATTTTGATTAGTGGAAGTACCAGCTATGCAGAAATAAGTTGACTGCATAAAGGAGTGTATATAATTCACTTCACCCTATTCAGTTCATTTGTCTCTCAGACACTATTTCCAGACACCTTAGAATGATTTTTTTACATTTTACTGCTTGACTGATTAGTGCCTTATAGGTGTATCCAACAATGAGGTCAGCATTTGTTGATATTGTCAGAACTCGTGGCTTCAGAGGCTTATATGCTGGATTATCCCCAACACTGGTTGAGATTGTTCCTTATGCTGGACTTCAGTTTGGCACCTATGATACATTTAAGCGCTGGACCATGGTAAGAATTCAGATCTCTTTTTGTAGTCAAGTGTCTAAGCACTGGACCACGGTAAGATTTTAAAGGGATAATAACTTTTATCTGGAATTGGAAGAACCAGAATGGTATTTGGTCAAAAAGTCAATCTAGTGTGCTGGTAAAACATTTGAAAAAAAAATAGCGTTCTTGGTCTTTTGGGATTATCCACCCGTGACACACTGAAATTTTAACCAACACTATTCAAAATTCTGTTATAGGTGGAAATGTTTTGAGAGTGAGACAATTGGAATTATCTGCTCTGCTGTATGAATAATTTTTCATTTTAAATAAAACATCACCTTGTTAAAGCTGGAGAGGCACCTTGTCATTTCTATCAAAGCAGTTGCTAACTTAATGGCAATGGAGAAGCTATTCTGTCATGGATTTTGTTGGCCAGTCATCAAGGTCTAAATTTAGTTCTTTACAGCTGGTCAATTGGTTAAGAATTGCAATTTAGTTTTAAATTTTAACCAACACTATGCAAGAATTGAAAGAAGGTTATGTGTGTTGCATGCACTTGGTGGATATTTCATCCTGCTTTCTACACATACATACCAAGCTGTTTTGGACGGTAATACATTTTACAGGATTCATTGTAGGCCTGGAACCATCATAAATCGTCATCCACAAGCTCCATAAGCACAGATGATAACCTTTCAAGCTTTCAGCTTTTTATCTGCGGGTTAGCAGCTGGCACGTGTGCCAAACTTGTCTGTCATCCTCTTGATGTGGTCAAGAAAAGGTTTCAGGTAGATTATGCATTTTTAATGTTGATTGCTAAAAGCTTATCTTTGTTCCAAATCAATTTGCTAGTCAAAAAACTTGAGTTTTAACAAGTGTTGTTGCCATCTATTTCTGTCTTACAGCACTGTCAATGATATTTGATTTTTCTTTGTTTTTTGGCTGCTACAGATTGAAGGACTACAGAGGCACCCAAAGTATGGTGGTCGAGTCGAGCATCGTGCTTACAGAAACATGTTTGATGCTCTTCAGCGAATTTTGCAGACGGAGGGCTGGGCCGGTCTTTATAAAGGCATCGTCCCATCAACTGTCAAGGCTGCACCAGCTGGTGCTGTAACATTTGTGGCGTATGAATTCACATCAGACTGGCTGGAGTCTATTTTGACTTGAATCTAACAAAATATTTTTTCTGTTCTCTTTTTATGCATTTTGGTCGTCCCATTCTTCTTGCCCCCGCAGAAGGAAGTGGGGGTGGTTATATTTTGATTAGTCATTTTTAGAGGCTGGATTTTATGCTTGTAGAGTAAACGAGGTAAAAATTAAAATTTAGAGGGTATGGTCATTTTTTGTAGGTAAACGTTTCAGTAGAAAATGCCATTATTTATACGCCACTGGAGATCATGGACTATTCATTAAATCTCTAAATTTGTTCACACATGGTGGAAGCTCTGTCGTTGCTGGTTTAGTTATATGTATTTTGATTGTCTAGTAGAAGCGGGATTTCAACGTTGAGATCTTCTTGGGAATCAAGGGGATTGGAGCACAATGGTTTGGCTATGGAGCATGAATTCTCGTCTTAATGTTACAGGGGACCTTGTTTGGGAATTTAATCCTCAAGTTTCTGGGTTTGCTTTTTTGTTGCACTTTGGTCGCCAATTGCTGTTTTATTGATTTGGGCATCTGACCACTGTTTGATATTTGCAGCGGTTATAAAAGTTGGGGATCTTAGCAATGTAATCCATGGAACCACTACCTGTCTAAGACCACCCTTCATGTATCACCGGAGAATAAGTTTGTGACCAGAAACATACTAGTTACGGGCAACAGGCCACAGGGTGGCAACGGCCAACTACCGCAGTGGAGGTAAACGGCGGCCTCACGCCGTGTGGAGGTGGATCTGGTGGTGCTCGGATTCTTCCAGATGCTCGACGAAATGCCTGACCCATTATTGTTTTCTTTATTATAGCAATTAAATGTCAAAGCCAATAACACCACAGCCACCTTTAATTTTGTCTTTTTAATGGCGGGGAAATATGATAGAGCGTGCTTCTGGGCAGCGTTGTAGGAAATAGAGAAACGGGGTGGAAGAAGAAGAAGAAGAAGATGGGAATGGATAACACGCGCTGGTTTTCTTTATAATATTTTTCAGGAGAAATAAGGGTGACACGTTGGTGGCTTCTCTGAATGCCACGTGGATTACATCCTCCTTTGTCTTTCTTTGCTGTGACTCTGATTAGAAAGAACCAAAAAGTTTGCTTCTTGCACTGCATGGTTTCACGTTTCACCCTTTTTGCCCCCCTCCCCTCCCTTCCATTTATTTATTTATTTATTTTTAATTAAAACTCTTTTTACTTAATTAATTAGCTTATGAGATTAGTGCATTTTATTTTCCTTGCTGTTTCTTAAAAGATTAGTGATAGCTTTTGTTAAAATTAATAAATTAGGATTTAGAATCACTGAAACCAAATTAAGAAATTTTGGTTAAAATAATTCTCTTTGATAAAACATAAGAAAACAACTTAATTTACAAAAATATTCAAAAATTAATAACACTATTTATTACTCGTACTTCTATCCATTCCCTCTTTCCTAATGAAGGGAAAAGAGTAGTTCAGCTTCTATAATATGACTTTTAACCATAGTTATTATATCTAGTTTGGAGATTAACCGAGTTAAGAGACTGGTTTCAAGTTTTATAAGTCATCCTGGATCAATTCAGAATAATTAAAAATAAATATTTAAAATTTTAATATTTTATATAAAAAAATTCATGTAAATATATGTTATACATGTTATAAATAATAAAATTTTAAAAAATATTTTAAAAAGTTTTTTATCCCACATTGAAAAAATAATTTCTTTCTTCTGAACATAGAGTATATATACTAAAAGATTTCAAATTTCACATTGAAAAAAAATAACTTCTTTCTTATGAACATAGAGTATATATTAAAAGGTTTCAAATCTCACATTGAAAAAAAATTTCTTTCTTGTGAACATAAAATATATATACGAAAGGGATTTAAATTTCACGTTAAAAAATATAATTTTTTTCTTGGAAACATAGAGTATATATATTAAAGGGCTTCAAATCTCACATTGAAAAACTACTATGTTATCCTTTTAGGTTGAAGTATTTAAACCAAAAAGTTTTTTATCCCGCATTAAAAAAATATAATTCTTTTCTAGTTAACTATGTATATGTACAAAAGAGCTTTAAATCCCACATTGAAAAAATAATTTTTTTCTTAGGAACATGAAGTATTTACACTAAAGGGTTTCAAATCCCACGTTGAAAAAACATAACTTTTTTCTTATAAACATAAAGTATACATACAAAAGGGTTTCAAATCACATTTAAAAAATAATTTTTTTTCTTAAAAACATAGAGTATGTATTAAAGGGTTTCAAATCACATTTAAAAAACATAACTTTTTTCTTGTGAAGATAGAGTATATATATAAAAAGATTTCAAATCACATTAAAAAAATAACTTTTTTCTTGGAAACATATAATATATATATATATATTAAAAGGTTTCAAATCCCATATTAAAAAATAAAATATTTTTCTAATATTTATATAGTGAACTTTAAAAACTGTTAATAATCAACTAAAAAAATATTAAAAAAAAGATATTGAAGAAAAACTATATTTGAAAAAAAAACACTGGATCTCGTTTAAATTTGCACGGGTTATGAGTCGACCCATCAGGTCGACCGAGTTATTATACCGACTAGTCTTTTAACAAACCTAGACCGATTCAGCCATCAAGTCGATCTAGACCGATTCAGCCATCAGGTCGATCTACTGGACCAATCCAAGTTTAATAACCGTGATTTTAAGGCTATAATGGCTTGCCGGATTATGTCTCGACACAGTTTTTTAAGGAGGCGGAGTAAGAAGAACGAGGAGACGCAGATGTCATTGGGTTCAACGTTCCAAGTCCCAAAATAGTAGATTCAACTCAAGAACAGCAAATGTTGAAAAACGAAATGATAAAACCCCATTAGAACAGGAGAATACATCTGCTTACCAATACTTCGATTCATTATGGATGAATTCAAAAGAAAACAAACACACATTGAGAGGGAGGATTAGACCATACTGGACTTTAGGTTGGATCATGGGGCAATGATTGCCTCAATTAGGCAAAAGGTGATATGGGAGTTCAGATTAAGAAGTATCTGTACTGTCAAATGCTGTTGAAAAACAACACTTTGACTTCTAAGCAACCTTTTCCCCATCTTGTTTTCTGATGTTAGACATCTCGCAAGGTTCTTTGTCCAGTGTAGACGTTGTCTTGGAAAGTTTATAATTCTAGTCTGATCATTGTGAAGTTAGCATGAAGCCGTGCATGTTGCAGTTCGAAGCAAGACAAAGGAGCGCTGCCTCATTCAACTCGAGTACTTCAGCTGCTGAGAAGAGCTGAACCTTCCAGAGTCTTAACGACTCATTCCTATGGGTACAGATTGGCAGACCAGCACCAAAAAAACTTGGAGCCCAAGGTTAGAACACCACCCGTGATTTAAATCTGAACCTCGCTGAGCATGTCTCCGTTACTCTTGCACCCACCATTTCTTCTTCTTTCATCTCCTTTAAAATTTGTCATATCAACACTGAAGTTTTCAGTGATTCTCATCTTACTGCGAGCACGTCGTAAAGGCCTCGACATCCGGTTATCTAGTGAAAAATCATCTCTACTCTTCCGCTTCTGCTTTATGCTTAAGAAACCACAAGCGAGAGCTTCTAGTGCTTTAGTGGTCGGCGGCCGGTTTCTCGTGCTGTGTCTTCGGGTGTTCATATTAGGTGGCTGCTGAGGAATAGAATCACATACTACTGGTGTAGTGATTTTTTGCCGCCAAAAATCCTCTGTTTGCCTGCTTGCTTGATCATCTTGTACTTCTATCACTTCCATCATTGAAGGTTCCATTTCAGCATCTTGAGCTACAGGTATGTTCAGGTCAATCAATGCCCGGGATTGAAGTTTCTCATGAGGATGTTCAGCAACAGAGGAATTACTGCTGAGAGCACATTCATCACTAATATTTGGACTGCCTCTGGGAGAACTGGTAGCTGATAATTTCTCCACAGGTGGATCCACTCGAGAGAGAAATTCGTCTCTAAAATTAGGACCTTCTACAGCACAACCAAGCTCATCTTGTTTTAACCCATGACTATTAATTACACCACAGCTTGTCTTCGTCTGGTCACAAGCAATTAATCTATGTAGATGTTTTGCCACTGGGGCCAAAAGTTTTCTGTCTCCATGTCTTACTCTTCGGGTTGTTTGGCGCTTGATAGCCCTTTTCATCTGCATATCATCACCTTTATCAGCTTTCTGGTCCTCGGGAATTTCTTCAAGAGCTTTGGTGAAACCTGAACCATTTATAGGGAAACTCTGCTTTAAAGCATTATTTTCAACGCCTTCACCGTCAGAAAATACTCCCTTGTCCAAATCATTCTTTATGGTTTTTATCATGGTACTCTTATTCTTATCACAAGAATCAGACTCATCAGTTGACTCCTTCAAAGAATCATCATCACTATCTTCAGAATCACTTCTGGAGTTGGATATGCTCATCAATCCAACTGGTAAGCTCCTCAGTTCTCTCACCTTTTTTGTTTCCTCATTGGCAAGACTTGTATCAACCACAGTAAACAGCATGGCATTTGAAGTACGGCTTGGAGTTCTAGGTTTGAGGTAACAATGGCGTTGTTGACCAGGAAAATCTCCTTGGTCCAAATTTGTCTTGTTGTTCCATGTGGTTTCTTCCTTGCTACCATCACCCTTATCTTCTCCAATGTCAAGCTCAAGAAGCGTTGGATCCAAAGCAACTTTATTCAGGACATCACTGACAGAATCAAAATAGTGGTCTCCTTTCACTAGTTTCCTTCTTGAAAACTTCTTGATGCCAGGGATCAGAAAGACCAGAGAATGCCTGGAGGCAGCAGCAAAACCATGATCATTAGGCTGTTCAGAATGCCAATCTCTTGCAAGTAATCGAGGCCAAACAGCTTCCCAGAACAGATCATTTGATCGGGCTTTGCTTAAGCGATAGCCACCAGTTAGGTAGTTGATAATTTCAACAGGTGTAAGGGTTGAGCATGCTTTTCCGGTTGGTATTTCTGGACGGACATGAGCAACTTGATTAGACTTCAGAGACTCCATGGCAAAGCCTGTGAGGTCTTGTTTTCCTTTACCAATTCCCACTGCCTCTACGAGGGCATGCAATCCAACTGTCAACTTTAAAGTGAATACATATTCTTCCAGCAACATTTTTCCCTCTCCAAATGCCTTGGCAGCCTGTCAATTGATGAAATTAATATTCAAAGGATAGTGCATTATGGACTACTAATAAACTAGATAAGATCAAAACAAAACAGCCAAGCACTGCAAAATTTCTTTTCAAGAAAGAAAGAAAGAGCCTCAAACATAGGACAGGTTTATCAGAAGTGAAACTATGAACTTTGCATCTCAAACCAATGCTCACACCACCCTTTTCGTGCTGTCATCTAACAATCATTCTCAGTGGGAAAAAAAAAATTAACTGCAATTTTAGACTTTCACATAACCAATCATGAATCATTAGCAAATCGGCTTTCCCAATTATGTTATCACATCTGCTATCCTAAAAAGACGATTAAAGGATGAAAGGAGTACTGTAATAGCATATCATTTGAAGAAGCTCCATCTGTCGATTCATGGATAGAGTGCAAACACCTATTCTGTCTGTAGTAATGAAAGTTGAAATATTCTCAAATTTTGTACAAATAATGTGATGCTCTAAAAAGCCATTAGAATAATATTTGCAAATAGTTCAACAGAAGTACTTAAAACATATTTCTTGATAGAAATTAACTAATCTGGAACATACTTTGTGACTTCCTGATATGTGTGTGCATGTGCTTGTCTTTTATGCATAGTTGCCCATGTGCTCTATAAATAATCAAAACTCAATGATGCATCTTGGCATTAAAGATTGTGCTACATTCAGAAATACTTCATAAAATACCTCAAGCAAAATATTTTTGCATTCCTCTGACAATTGCGGAAGCAAACGAGATAACATCTCATGTTGCCTCGATCCTGTAAAAATCCTTTGCCCATATACACATTTTCTGCTTCTTATTTTACGGCACTCTGACCATTTACGGTGTCTGTCAGACCTATAAAACTTACCATAATAAAATGAAAGTATGTCACGCATCGTCTTGCTCTCAACAAAGTTCTTCACTTGAACAAGATTTTTTCCAAAGATATATAAGCCAAGAAGAAAACTGTCCTCCTCTGCTTCACTCCAAGGATTGTTCACAGAACCAGGAACTAAGGAGTAAACTTTGCTTCCAAGCTTACAAGGCATTTCATTACTTAATTCTGGTTGAAAACATAACTTTGCAGATTCTCCTACTTCAATGCCACCATTCGTTGTAATATCCATATGCTCAACCTTAGCTTTCAAGTCAACTCCCGGAACAATCTTTGCCTCTCTAATGCTTTCAGGTTTTACAGACTCGTTTCTATTAGATGTGTCAGTCAAATCACAAGGATAACCTTGTGGTTCATGTTTAATGCTCTCAACTTCCTCACTGATCCACATTAATGATACAGGCAATCCAACCAAAAACTCATCGCAAATAGCAGATGAGATTTTTGCATCAGCTGGATTCTCCACAAGCAACCGGTTGGCACATTCTGTCATAAGAGCTGGAATTTGAGCTTGGTACTCATCTCCAATGCGAGGAAGCAGCTCAGGATCTCTGTAGGCATCACAAATACCTGGAGAAAGTGATTGCTCAGCAGATTCATCTTCAGTGCAATTCCACTCGGAATTCCCTTCGATAACATCCATCTGCAAAAGGAGTTCAAACAAACAAAGATGGATAATTAAAATTTAAAGGGAAAAAAAAAAACAACATAAAAGGCACAAACCTGCCTTGCATTGTCAGAAAAAATAAATTAAACATAGGCTTGATGAATATTATGAAGATAACACTTACTCCTACATCACTGATCATGTTTTCCAACCAAAATAGAAACAAAAAAGAAAAAAACGTTCTCTAGTTTTCTCAAACATCTATCCTTCTTCACTAATCAAACACAATTTTTTAGCTGTTTTTTAAACAGGTTCCTAGGAATTAAAAAAAAAATCCATACTTTTAGCTAGAATTAAATTATTTTCCATATCAGCCAAAATATGCAAAATATTTATTTATTCATTTATTTATCAAAATTAATATTTCCCAAATTAAAGTAGTGTAAAATAAAAGAAAATCCCTCGTAAGAAAATTTAATAAGCTGCAAATGCAAAAATTACATATATCAATACTCATAAAAACAATCATAACCACAGTTTTACACAAAATCACCAGACCCCAAAAAAATGCATGCACTGAGATAAAACCCGGCAGCTATTAGTAGAAACAAAGTAACCAAGTCAGAAGTCCCCAGCCCCAGATCTCTTTTGCAACCCAAGACCAGCAGCAAAGCAATCCCATATAATAAAGACTCCAACTTTTCAAAGCAAAAAATAAATAAATAAATGAAGAACCCATTACGAACATTTAATCGTTTTATCTCCATAACGAATCCCAAACCCCAGAACACAACAAACACTCAAAAGCTTAACGTCCCAAAAACATACTAATACACATCGAGAGAGCACGAAAATATTTACTAGTAACAAAAACAAGAATCCCAAAATGATCCCCAACAAAATTCTACTCCTAGCCCTACTTCATAATACTACAAGAAACCGTAAACAAGTCCCAAGAGGACTAACAACATTAAATCCAAAACTAGATACTCTAGAACAATTAAAAAGAACAACAACCAAAAACATTCAAGATAGAATTTTTACTATACCTCCATTGATAAAACACAAAACCCGTCAAAACCCAAGTGTGATATACAAAGTGAGAGAGCAATATGAAGGCTGAGAGAAGAGATGGGTGTACTTTGTTACGCACCGACTGACAGGTTGTAGATTAAAAGAAAGCAAAACGTGACCTTATATACCCACTTAAAAAAAAACACACACACACACTACAGAGCAGCAGCAGCAACATGTATGTATATAAATATATAGTTATAGAGAGAGAAAGAGGGGTGCTTGCCTCAAGGAAGCTAGGCGTTCATGGAGGAGAAAGCTTTTACTTCTCGGCAGAGGAGAAAATAAATAGAAATGAGAGCAAAGGTCGTTTTTTTTTTTTTCCTCCCTCTCTCTCTCTCGTCGACAAAAATGATATCTGAACTCGCAGATTACGTTTAGTTATTTTACTCTCTTTAAGAAGTCGACACTATATTATCTTGCAATGAAATCATTAAAGATTAATATTTTATGCCATTTCGTCGAAAGATGACAATATTTTTTTACAATTTCATGATTAATGACCAAGTTACACAACAAGTTAGAGCTTATTCTTAAGAGCTTAATAAAAAAGTATATTATATTTTTAAATAAATAATACTTTAAAAATCATTTGCTATTACATTTAAAATAAAAATATATTTTTTAAATCATTTAACAGATAATCTAGTGGTAAAAGTTTAGAACCAAGGGATTTGCTCCTCTATGATCTCAGGTTCGAGTCATGTGGTTGTTAATATAATGCCCACTAGAGATTTATATGGTCGTTAACTTTAAGGCCCGTGAAATTAGTCGAGATGCGCGCAAACTGACCCAGACACCCACGTAAATAAAAAAAATACATATTTTTTAAAGGCTTAGCATTTTATCATCAAACAATTATTTTCTTAATTAAACAATGAAAGTATCTTCGAACCAATTAAGTGGTGGCCTCAAGATTTGAACTCAAGAAATAAGACAAACCTTCTTAACTATCATGCCTCGTGATATTATTTCTATTCTTTAACAGTCAACTGGATAATACAAAACATGCACAGTGTAATATACTAATATGTACCTCAGGTACTTAATTGCACATCTTCATAGTACGAGGTTCAATGTGACAAAACAACATAGTAAAGGGACGAAAAGTGTCATACAACTAGATTCCACTTTCGTGACTAGTGTAGTTGAAATGCTCTTCGAATAGAGACTTGCCACATCATCAAATGATATATGTTGGGGGTGTTGATTAGTTGGCAAGAGAGGAGAATACAAGGGGTTGTAGAAGAGTGCTGCTACTAGGAGAAGACTCAAGTCAAGACAATTGGGATTGTTGAAGATGGTGTGTCCACGCGCCAGATATGAGCGTGGGGATGGAAGATCTTGTCATCTACTGGAATGACAGATATACCCTCTATAGATGCGTGAGGGTGGTGGGATTTTGGTTTTTTCAGGAGAGAGAGGTGCGCGCATGCCATGCTATAAATTATAAACAAAACTAAAAGAGAAGATGTTATCCAAGACACAATGCACCTAGGATTGCAACAGTTAATTTCTCATCTTTTTTTATTCATAAAAAGAAAAAGAAAAAACCCATAGCACGAGAGTATGATTGTCTTTTTAATAGGGAATATTTTAGTATTTTTAAATTAATTTAAAACAAAAAAGATATTTATTTTTAAAATTAAACCGTAAATTATTATAATTACACTTAAAATTAGTGCATTGTTTGGTGTATTTAGATGTAAATTATTATATTTTACTTATAGAATGCTCAGTAAAATTATCAATCTAGCATTTGCATGGTAAAAATATTTCCTTCCATTTGGGTTTTAGTTTTTTATGTCTTAGATCTAAGGGTATTTTTGTCATTGTATTATTGGGTTTTTTTTTGTTGTTATTGGCTAAAGTGATAGTAGTTTCGTCTTTTAATAAATTAAAGGGATTTTAAAAAATTGACCTATATTAGGCACGTGTTAGCATGTCAACCGCTACATCATCTTTGGACGACTTGTGTGATTGATTCCAGCAACTAAAAATGTTATTTTAGGGCATCATTTGATTCGTCTCAATGTCTTCTTTATATAGAGATGGCACGTGTAGAAAATAGAGATCCAATTTGACGGCATTTCTTCGTTTCCTTTCTTTTCCTCTCTTCCTCGATTCTTGCGTCATACCCTATAATTTTTTTAATCAACCCCTTAGCTTCTTTTGTTTTTGATTTTGTCTGTAATGGTTGATATTTGTTTTATTTTCAATAATTTATGAAAATTGAAAGTTGCTTCAATTTCATCCTCATTTGATTATTATTTTTTTTTACTTCTTTTTGTTTTTTATGTAGTCCTTGATTTTTTAGTTAACACTTCTTTTATTTGAAGTAACTTACGAAGCAAGAAATTTGTTTCAATTTTATTCTCGTTTGATTTTTTAAATTGGTCTTATTTAGTCCTTGTTCTTTTAATTTTTATTTATGTCATACGAGATAATTTTTATAGTGTAATGTTTTTGGCGATTTCACCCCGATCATTTTTTTTCCTATCAGATTTTATCTTTATTCTTTTGATATATATATATATATATTCTTTGTTAAATTTTGTAGTTTGGTTTTTTTTTTCTTACACTCAATTTCATCATTCAACATTGAGTTGATTTGAATTTGAGCTTCTTGGTTAACCTCATCTTGGAATTTTACAGATTTCAATTTGAAAAATTAACCCAGCTTAACGATGTTTGCTAGGGGTTGTTTTTTCTTTTTATTGTTCTTTTAAGCTAAATTTTTTTTAGATTTTATTCTTTGATTTTTATTTTATTGGAGATTAAGTTAATTGTTGTTTTTTATATGCTTTTTACATCCTTTATTTTTTTTTTGGTTGAGTTATCTGGAGCTTTTTTATGTTTTTTTTTGTTTGGTCGAGTTATCTCAAAATAATTTTTTTCTTTAATTAAATAGAATTGAATGATTAAATATAGACAAATACTCATTTCATTGTGTTTTGTTCAATTTATGTTTATAGGATATTGCTTTAGCGAATCATGCAACTTCTTTCGATGTCGTCTTGCATTCTTTTGCAGTTGAATTTAAATCAACTCAGCAAGCTCTTTTAGTTATTTTTTTGCGGTGGGTTTCCAATGATTTTTTTATTTCTTCTCTTTACATATATGATATTGATAGCTTATATTTTTTTTTATTACTAATAGGTTTTTTTTACGGTTCGTATTTTGTTGTTGCTTTCAATTTAAGTCGGATTATTAAATTAACCGATCTTATTAAAGACAGTCAGGTTAATAACTTGAATATCGGGTTCTTCTCGCTTCTTTCAAAACACAATCATCCCGTTGTGCAGTGCGAGTTCCCAATCTAGTATGTAAATGGAAACGACTTCCACATAAACACAAATATTTTTAGAGAATTTTTTACTGTATTTATATTAAAATCAAATACACATGAATTCTTAGTCTGGCTGCTGCAGATAAGACATGGATTTAGCTAGATGTAGATATGAAATGAATCATAACATTTCAGTGCCAATAATAATTCCTTCCAATAATATCTAGTAAAGAGGAGGTCACCTTCAATGTCTTCTTCTTTTTCTTCTTTCATCTTTCCGACAATTTTTATTTTTATTTTTATTTTTATTTTTAAGTAAGAGAAGTCAAATATTCACTTTCCATGTCTTCTTCTTGTTCTTTCATATTTCAATGTGTAGTTTCGAGTTTATCCATTCTTCCCTGCCTCAATTTTTGTTACGGTGACTTGTTAGACATGGAATCCATGTAACACACACACACGCTAATTTTCTAACGTGAAAAGCCTCAATATTAGTGATGTAAATAAAATAAATATTTATTATTTTTTTATGGTAAGATATCCTTGAATCAAGACTAATTCTGTCTTCAAATAATTTAAAAGGCATGCCTCTCACGTCGGTTTGATACATTCAGAATGATTTAATATATTTTATTCAATGATAATCTCAATATTTAAATTAAAAGAAATATGTAAGCTATATGCAAATAAAATTATGATTATTATCTTAAAATTTAATGTATATGAAGTAAAAAAATTAAATACAAAGATGAAGACATCTTCAATCAATCCTAATTAACCCGAATTAACTTACTACACTCGTGATTCAGGTCATGAACTCAACATGACTTAGTAACATCAGTTTTTTAAAACAATCTTTTATTTAATAATATGATAAAGAAATACTCTTAAAAAAAATAAATAAATGATAAAATTACCATAAAAACATTAACATTAAAATTTATTTTAATCTTTAAAGTTTTATTTTAGATGGTTTGATCCTAATTGAATGCCAATTAATTTGTATTTCTTAGGCAATGGTAGAATTAGAAGAATAAAGATTAAAATTAAAAAGGCGTCAAACATGGGTGACGTGCCAAAAATTTCAAGAAAGATACATTTTGGTTTTCAAACTTTAAAAATAACACAAATTATATTATTTTGGTGCTTCAATTTTTTTCAAATTTAATTTTGGTATAAAAGTTTATTTTTGTTATTTTTTTTAGTCTCTGGTTGATAAAGAAGAAAAATGGTCGTTGAATTCTGGCAGTAAAGAGAGAAAAATATCATTGACATTGATGTAGGCCACCAAAACGATCAATATCTATGTCAAATGATTTTATTTGATGAGGGGAGTTCATATTAGGTGTTTTTGTTTACCTTTAAAGTTTGTGAAAAAACAAATCTGAGTCCAGATTGATTTTTTATTTTGGTTTTTTGGATAATTTTTGGTTTTCTTAGACCATAATTAGGTTTATCATAGTTCGTTAGGTGTTTTCGGTCAAAAATGGGTTGAAAAACAGGTTTTGGGTAAAAAAAAAAAAACATAAGGCATCGTTAGTTAACTGGTTTAGATTCTAGCTGCATTCAATATTTGTTTTTTTAAAAACAACTTTGTAATACTCTTTTAGGGAGTATTTGGAAGTGTGGTAATAATTATTTTTCAAAGTGTTTTTCTCTCGAAAATGTATCAAAATAATATATATTTTTTATTTTTAAAAATTATTTTTGACATCAACAAATCAAAATGATCTGAAAATATTAAAAAAATATTAATTTGTAGTAAAGAAAAAATAATTTTGTTAAATTTTTTTTAAAAATATTTTTGGAATGCAAAAAAAGATACTACCTTAGTGCTATTCTATTTTTGCATAATGTATAATTAAGCCCATCCAGATGAACAAAAGAAAATATAGAGTGCACAAACAACCGATTCATCTAGTAGTGACGATTTCAATTTCCGCGATAAATGTCGTGATTCAAATTTTACTGTAAAAATGATTGGTGACAAGAGTAACCCTATCCTGTTCCTGGTTCATCTTTCAATTTCCTAGCATGCAATTTGTGTCACAATAACCAAGAAAGCATCTCTACACGTAAATATATAGTTTTTATTATTATAATTATTACCATCAACTAAAATATAATAGTTTTCAAGGATTTTATAATTTTAATTCAAATTCAAAACAATTTAGAATTATAATTCAAGAAATCATCTCTTAAACATAAAATCAGAATTCTTGAGTTTAGTCGACTTGTCTATTTTTCCTCACTATATAATAGTAAAATTAAAATATATCCCTCTTAAGTTGACAATTGTAAATCCTAAATTAATTTCTTACAATATTTATTGTTTTTTGTTTTTTTTTTGTTTTTACCTATGTTAATTGAAATCGCATTTTATAATTTTTAATTTAACACACACAAACACACACATATATATAATAATAATAATTTTTATTTAAATCTAAAATTAAAAAAAATGTCTTTTATATGAGATCAATCCTTAACAAGGACCTCAAACTTTTAATAAAACTGTAAGTGTATTAATTGAATTATGTGTCATTTACACCCTTATCATTTTTCAATTACAAAATTTTTAAATGAAATTATTAAATCATATATTATATTTTCAGTATTTCTTTTAAAATTTAAGAAAAATCAAACGGTTAAATTGAATATGTATAGAAAATGCAAAATACATTAAATGTATGCAAATTGTTTGTTTTTTTGTTGTTTTGCTTTTATTTTTAATGGTATGAATATTTAAAAATCTATTTAAATTGATAAAAAAATACTAAAATATTTAATTTTATTTAATAAGGATTTTTGACTTTGATAGATGTGATATAAAATAAATAGCTTTGTATATAAGTTTAGAATTTAGTTCTTAAATAAATTGAGATTTGATATGTTCATATGTAAACATAATGAGAATCAAGATTTTTGGTTGTTGTTTGTCTATTTCTGATGGTATGTTTGCTTAGAAAATATTATTATATTTTTTTAGTCATTTGTGTGTGATTAATATATTAGAGTTTCGTAAATCCATCACAAATTAATATAAGCATCACACTAAAAAAAACATTCTTTCTATATACATTAATGTATATTTAACATAGTTTTTAGACCCGGCCCGGTCTAAGACCCGGGTTTCAGGTTTTGACTGGGTCGCCTGGATCAATTCTTTTTTTTTAAATCAAAACGACATCGTTTTAATAAAAAAACAAAAGTCAACAGATTGCAACCAGATTTTTGACCGGGTCAACCCACTAGGTCAGTCGAGTCACACCGGATTTTTTCTTCCTCTAATTTTTCTTTAACTCGGTCTGGTTCTAACTACGAGTCGGTCAGGTTTTAAAACTACGATATTTAATATATTGTAATATGTACAAGAATTATGATAAGATAGAAGAGTTTAATTAAATACCATGTTTTTATGATATCATTTTATTTTATTATTTAAATAGATTATATATCTATATTTTTATACCATATATAATGAATACTATAGTTTTTTGCTGTTTAAGATGTTTTTCTTCTTGAGCAATCCTTCATAATTTCAAGGAAAACATACTCTGCTTTTGACTTGAAAATAAATATGCTTACAATTTCTCATTGGTTAAAAAAAAAAAAAAATTCCAAAGAGCCTCTGTCAATCCAAGTGCATCCGCATGTGAAAAATTCAAATTCAAATTAATATTTTTTATATTTTTAAATTATTTTGATATATTGATATTAAAAATAATTTAAAAAAATAAAAATATATTATTTTAATGCATTTCTAAGCAAAAAGTGCTTTGAAAAGCAACGGCTACCATATTTTCAAATACTCCTTGATAGTATAGTAACAGTTGCTTTTTAAAGTACTTTTCACTTACAAATATATCAAAATAATATTTTTTAAAATTTATTTTTAATATTAGCATATAAAAATGATATAAAAATATCAAAAAAATTAATTTGAAGTAAAAAAAATTAATCTTTTTCAAAAGCGTTTTTAAAACGCAAAAACAAACGGACTTTAAATACTTCAAAAAATTTCCCATCTTTTTCAAAAGTATTTTTAAAACATTAATGGGCTTTAAATTCAGTAATTGACATCAAACTTCTTCTTATTGATTTTGTTGATTTTTAATAAAACAAATTCCTTCACACCATAGCTTTGACATCCATTTTAGTTTAACCTTGATTTGCAATGAATGTATAATTAGGTTGATCACATATTACACACACTAGCTTGTAAGCTTGCACAATGTCACGAGATGATTTTTACAATTAATTTTTATTTAATTATACAATGATTGAAATAAATATTGGTAGGAGCTTGATAAATTTAAATTATGAAAGAGATAATGCATTTCTTAAGTTAAAGTACTCATTTATTATTTATGCATTTTTTTTTGTTTTAACAAAAAATTCCTTCTTTGAAAAAAAAAACAAAAATCCAAAATAATTCAAATAAAGATTCTCAAGAACCTCAATAATTTAAATAAAGGAGTGAGAAATATTTTTATGAAAAAATATTTTTTTTTCATTCATAACATGTTTTTTAATGCAAAAACTCATTATAATGTAAAAAGCAAGTCTCAAACAAAAATGAAAAAAATAAATCCTTCATGACTTTTATTTGCATATATGGAAAAAAAATCAAAAAATAAATCAATTCATGAAAGTCATATAAAAACTAACAATAAAAAATATGTTCAATTAAAAACAAATTTATTGGCTTCAGAAGAGGAAAGTACATATGTGAGTGGACCTGACTTACACTTGTATGTCTGCACCCTTAACATATGTGTCTGGTAGCTTACCAAACTCATATGTACTTAGGCTTAATTAACGAGTAGCTGAATCCAAAGATGTTAGGTTCGACAACTTACCAAATCTATATGTATTTGGGCTGGGAACATAACTAAACTCAAGGATTTTGGGTTTGCCAAACTTATTAGACCCACATGTACTTGGGCTCAGCACGTAGGTGAATCTAATAATGTTGGGTCTGACAACTTGCTAGATTCATATGTTCTTGGGCTTAACATATAGTTGAACCCAAGGATGTTGGGTCTGCAACCCCGACTGAAATGGTTAGGGATAAGATCTTTCTTGTCATATCTAACTTTTACTTCTTTAATCATTTATGAGAAATGCAAGTAGACTTTAATGCTACTTTCTATCAAGTCCTAATGCTCAATTTTACATATGTGTTCCATACTAGGGCTACAACTACCTAACATAGGGAATACCTTGATGAGGAGTATGACTTGGATATCTAAGTCATAGCCCTCTAAATCCCCTTAACTTTGTAAACATCCCCGATTCTATGGGGTTTTATCTTTTTGTAATAAATTTTACATTTTGATATTTTATGAAATTGTTGTTATTCATTTTCCTATTTAGTTTAAAGATATTTTGTAGACCTATGTAGTATATTAATCCAATGCTCATATTAAAATATTTAGGAAAAAATCATTTAAGTAATTTGTAAGGTTCAATGCTTATACTTAGAAAAATATTTAGGAGGAAGTCCTCTAAGTAGTTTATATAAGTCCACCGCCCATATTTAAAAAAATATTTAGAATGGAATCTTTTAGGTGGTGTGTATGAGTCCAACACCCATACTTGGAATTTTTTTTTTAATTTTTAGCAAGATTTGAATTTTGCCTAACCTTAATAAGATTCACCTCCTGTCTAGAATCGAGAGGAAATTCAGGTTATAGGTACATCCTTATCTAAGAGTCCTTGCTCCTTTAATCTAGTTGTCTGAATGTATCTTCGGTGACTTGAAGAGATGCCCCTAGGCATTACCTTAAGATTAATGTTATTGAACTAAGAAGCGTTGGACTCATCATTTAGAGATTGTCGGACTATTGCCATAGAAAGATCTCATACTCACCTTTTAGAGATTGTGGGGCTATTGTCTTAGGGAGACCAAGTCAATCACTTGGAGATTGTGGACTTATAGCCTTAGAGAGATCTCATACTCATCCCATGAAGATTGTGGGGCTATTGTCTTAGAGAGATCTTATACCTATCCCTTGAAAATTGTGGTTCTCTAATCTTCCTCGATGTTGATGGGAACAATTATAGCTCTTCTTCACTCACACTTGATTTTTCCAAAACTTCAACCCAGACATCAACAGAGAGATCTACAGGATTGGAGCTTACTAGCTTATACACGAGATTTTCTCGGTGGTTGTCTTCCCTTAGGATGTAAGTGATTGAAATGATTTTGCTTTTAGCTTGCTTGGAGAAATAAGGTTGGATTTTCTGAAAATATTGTTGTATGGTTGGTTCTCTAGCTTTAATATTCCTTGGCAAATACTAACCACCAACTAGGAGTCACTATGAACTTGAAGCGGGTATGCATTCAAGGCTTCTACAAGGTATAATCCTGTTATAAAACCTTTATAATCGAACACATTATTCATGGTTGGGAACTCAAAATGAACTTCGTATTCAAATACATGTTCTTTAAGACTTACAAGCACTATCATAACTCCACTTATATTAATATTAGAAGATTCATCAACATACAATTTCCAGGGAAGGATCATCAAAGGTTATTCTACTAGAGCCTCTAATTTAGTAGAGGAAATGCTTATTGAAGATAGGGACTCAAATGCATTCATAAGCCATTCAAATGAGCATTCAACAATAAGACCTGTCAAGGCTTGACCCTTTATAATTGGTCTATGTCTGTATTGAAGTATAAACTCTCCCAACTCAATGGCTTATCTTACTACATATTCGAATATCTTTAGCTTATAAAGGATCTGCCACAACGGCTTATCTGAAAACACCATGACTCTGTGAGCTCAAAGTATAGCTTCATCTTTTTAGAGGCATTCACCAGAATAAGAGCCATTTTTTTCACTTTTAAATATCTCGTTTCAACATCACAAAGAGTTCTGTTAGAGTAATAAATTAGGCGTTATATTCCTTCATCCTCTTTTACTAGAACTATGCTCACTCTTGAGTCCGCCACACCTAAATAGAGAAAAAATCTTTCATTCTCCCTCCATTGAGATAATATATTGGGAGGTGAAAGGTGAACATTGAACTCCTCAAAAGCCTCTTAACAATTTAGAGTCCACTAAAAGTTGAAAATGTTCTTTAAAATTTTGAAGAATGATAAAGTACATTCCCTAGGTGAGTTATGAATAGGTTGAGGGCAGACAATCTCCCTACGAGGCAATGAAATTCTTTTACTAACGAAGAAGGAGACATGTATAAAAGGGCTTGAATCTTCTTTAGGTTAGGCTTGAATCCTTTACTACTTATTAGAAAACCCAAAAACTTTCTTAATTTAATAGCAAAGACATACTTGAAAGGATTAAGCTTCATCTGATAATGTCAAAGCATAGAAAAGATTTTGATGAGGGATAAGTATCTCTTGCATAATATATATATATATATATATATATATATATATATATATATATATATATATATAACACTAGAGTGGGGGAATCACTCTTCCCCCACAAACAATTTACTGTGGATTAGTAATCCACAATGCATTTCTCCTTCTTCTTTTTTATATTTTTTTCCAACTTTTCCCTTTTTTCTTTTTTTTTTCCAAAATTACTTTTTTTTTCAACTTTTTTTTTTGCATTTATTTTTTTTCCAAAATTATTTTTGTTGATTTTACTTTTTAAATATTAACCTAGTTAAAAATTTTACTTTGTAATTTTTTTCTTTAAAATACTGTGGATTATTGCGGTGTTTTCTCATATAGTTTTTCTATTTTATTTTCCCCCACAGATAATGTACTGTGGATTATTGTTTACAACAGTAATCCACAGTGCATTCCTCCTTTTTTTTGCATTTGTTTTCCAACTTTTCCCTTTTTTCTTTTTCCCTTTGTTTTTTTTTCTCCAAAATAACTTACTTTTTTTTTTATTATCAAATTTCCTATTTTTTTATATTTCTTTTTTCTTTTTTTCCAAAATTATTTTTGTTAAATTTTACTTTTTAAATATTGACCTGGTTAAAAATTTCACTTTGTAATTTTTTTTCTTTAAAATACTGTGGATTGTTGCGATGTTTTCCCACATAGTTTTTCTATTTTATTTTTTTATTTTTCAAAATTATATTTGTCATTTTTTTTTAATATTGAGCTGATTGAGAATTTAGTTTTGTAATTTTTTCTTTAAAACATTGTGGATTGCTACAGTATTTCTTCGCATGATTTTTTTTTCATATATTTTTTTTTCAAATTATCTTTGTCAATTTTTTTTAATATTGAGTTATTTAAGAATTACAATTACAAGTCGTTACAAATAAGGCTAAATCATGTGGGGAAGCACAGTAGCTTTCATCACAAAACACTGTGAATTGTTACAGTGTTTCCAACATGATTTTTTTCTCTTTTTTTGGTGTTTGTTTTGTTATTTATTTTTCTAAAATTGTTTCTGTCGATTTTTTTTTTTAAATATTGAGCTGATTAAGAATTTAGCTTTGTCATTTTTTTCTTTAAAACACTGTGAATTGTTACAGTGTTTTTCCAAATGATTTTTTTATGATTTTTTCCTAAAATTATCTTTGTCGATTTTTTTTTAATATTGAGTTTATTAAGAATTATAATTACAATAAAGCTAAATCATATGAGGAAAGCGTTGTGGTTTTCTCACAAAACACTGTAGATCGCTACAATATTTCTCTAAATGGTTTTTTATTTTATTTTATTGGGGAAAACACTATAGTTTTCCTTACAAAACATTGTCAATTGTTACAACGTTTTTCCCCATGGGTTTTTTTCCTTTCAAAATTATCTTTGTTGGTTTTTTTTTAATATTAAGTTGATAGAGAATTTAGCTTTGTAATTTTTTTTCTTTTTATTAACATAAAAGCTAAATCATGTGGCGAAAACACTGTATCTTTCCTCACAAAATACTTTAGATTGCTACAAATCATTTTGTTCAGTCTCTAAGTTTTTGATCACCAACACAACTTGTTTTTCCATCATGAAATATTTGCTCCATCATACCTTTAGTTTCTATTACTTATCTAGCACTGATTCACAATTATAACACTATGAAATGTATTTGTTTTATAAGTCTGCGGCAGCGCGCAAGCATATCATCTTGTATATATATATAAAGTCGGTATAAAACCACTTACAAAATAAGGCTTAGGCACATCCATTCTAGTTGTCCTCCAAAATGCTAGATTCCATAACTTTCAAGACCCACTCCTAAGTTTCATTGAGTCTAGCCTCTGCAGCAGTCCAGTATCTTTTGACTGCTATCCAAACCTTACCATATCCCTCAAAGATAAAAATATCCTTTCTGACCACATTTGTAACAGGTAATGTTTTTGAGATCAAATTTTGATTTGGATTTTGAAGGGGAAGGTTTATGGGTTCTGGTAAACTTTCTATAAGGCTTTTTGTAATAAGACTGATCAGGTTTGGAGTAAAACTGTTTTCAGTACTTGTGGGTTGATCTTTTATAAGGAGGTTTATTGTGAGTTGGATAGGTTTTGGGCTTTGAGCAGTTACCACTGTAGGAGGGTTTTTTTGGTAGAAAGATCAAATTGGTGACAAATATATATATATATATATATTAATATTGATGAAAATATGATAAATTCTTAGTAGACTTTTATACACCTAGGGGTGTAGGTAGATGATTATTCTTGAATTTTAACATTTTATGTTAAGAGCTATAAGAATAAATAAACAAAGTCTTGTGACACAACATAAAGCTTACAATTCAAGAATAATGTCAGAGCCACGTATACTTGAGTTCTAGTTCCATACTTGAACTTGGAATGATGTCAGACCCACATATACTTGAGTTTAGCACGTGGTTGAACCTAATGATATTAAGTCTGATAGTTTGTTAGACCCGCAAGTACTTGGGCTCGGTATGTGGTGGAACCCAAGGATGTTGGGTCTGATAGCTTGCCAGACCCATATATACTTGGGCTTGATATATAGCTGAACACAAGAATGTGGGGTCTGACAGCTCGTCAAACGCATATATACTTGGACTTTACGCATAGCGAAACCTAAAGATATTGAGTCTAAGAGTTTGTTAGAGACATATATACTTCGGCTTCATGTGTAGCTGAACACAAGGATGTTAGGTCTAGCTATTCGCCAGACCCACATGTATTTGAGCTCCACGCGTAGTGGAACCTAGGGGTGTGGGTTTGGCAGCTCGCCAGACCTACATGTACTTGGGCTCGACGCGTAGTTGAACATTAGAATGTTGGGTCTCACAACTCTTTAGACTCATATGTATATGAGCTCAGCAGGAAACTAAACTCAAGAATATTGGGTTAGGAAGCAAACTAGACTCATGTCATCCGAGCTTGTCGTTATACTCATCCTATGTATGTTGGGTTATCAGGTGCCTTTAAAAAATGGATTTTAAACAAAAAAAAAGAAGTGTGTGTGTGTATATATATATATATATATATATATATAAGGTCAAACAACGACTGTATTAGGAAAAAAAACACGTTCATAAGCAAACCACCAAGACAGAATAACTAAAAATGCAAAAGTACATTGACCAATGTACAACAATAATAGGAGAACACCAACTGTAATGAATAAATTTTTGAGATGTTCTTCGCTCTATTAGAAGATCATAAGAGGGGAAATTTTGATTGTCATGTTTTTTTTTTATCGATTAAAATGGGGCGGGGAAGGAAAAATTAAAAAAATTCTAACCCAATTCTTAATATATTTTATACACTCGTCAAACCCGTGACTAGATCACAGACTCCATTAGGTTGAATTAATTTTCATATATTATTATATGATAAAAATACAAAAAAATGATTTATCATTAATCTAACACAAAAAGATCCAATAAAAACTCCACATTAGATGCTGAAATTAAAAAAAAAAAAGATAAAAAAAGCTCGGTACAACATCTCAAATTTGAAAAATCCTGACTCAACTTTTTAATTAATATTTAGTTAATCTGTTAACTCTATGACCTAAGTTATGAACTCTATTCGGTTGAATTAATTTTTTTATTTTATTATATAATAAAAAAAATTAATTTACCATTAACCCAATACAAAAAAAATCATAAATACCCCACACTAAATGATAATTTTTTTTTAAAAAAATCAAAACATAGAAGGACTAAGATGAAAGAGCCCAATCACATTGAATTAGGCTTGTCTAAAATAACTAGGCACTTGGTCCGAGGGATGTCACATGTCTATTTTTTTTTTGAAAAAAACAGACATAAACGAAAAATATATTAACCTTGTTTTTGTTTGTTTAGAAAAACATATTGCATCCCCCATCAAGGAACCCTCGACCTCATGTTACTTCCATGCATTAACCACTGAATTATAATACAAAGCTTGCAATTTAATGATTAAAAATATATACCAACTCCACAATCCCAAGCGATTAAATGTTGATATGTAAGACGGAAACAACTGCATTAGGTTACAAAAAAGAAAAAGTTATGACTAGTGAAGAAAAAATTAAGAATCTATTTTAGTTTTTAAAAAACCAAAGAAAAAAAAAGGAAAATTAGGGTTTAAAGTGTTAAAAATAACTCTATTTTCTAGAAAAATATATTCAGAAAAATGAAAAATAGGATTTAGTGTTCAAATGTATAATTTATTCCATTTGGAGAATTAAAAAACATGCCTTTTCAATTTTAGTTTTGGAAAACAACTTTTTTATGTTTTCCAGGTTTTTATTATCATATTTTATATAGAAAACACACATTTTTATATTTTTTAATCGACAATAATATTCTTTATTATTTATAAAAATTTCTATAAGTGGTTTTTATTAATACAAGGGCTTATTTCCCTTTTTATTTAGAATGTTTAAGAGATTTGTCAATTTTATTAATTTGATATGAACCTCGTAATCATGTGATTACATAACTCACATGTAAAAAAGACAAATTCCAAAACGTCAATGAATCAGGTTTGATAGAAGAGTATGACACAATGAAATTAACTGAATCAAAACACCAACACTATTAGAATAAACTCCTACCCAATAAATATTAATTCACGAACAAGAAGTATAAGGAAAACGTTACAAGGTCAGTTATATCTTGATAAGTCAAATTTATTTTTTGTCCCAACAAAGAAAACAATGTTCCATCATGCAAAATATAAGTATGTTCAAAACATCATGGCTGCTGAATCAAACCTAGATACAAACTAAATAACTCTATTATACCATGTAAAAAAATATCATAAACAATTCTAAAAAATAATAATAATAAAAAGAGTTATAAAAAAAATAAAAAAAATAACTTAATTCAACCAGGAAAATAATACAATTATCTCATAGTAGCTTCTAAATCTTGTCGCAAGTCCTTCATGATTTCTAATTCATCTAAATTTTTAATCCAATATAAATAAAAAGACCTTTGAGAACTTTTGGTAAAATTCCATCCCGATTCAACAGTCAGATAAAAATTATTTTTGTTAGTGTAAAACTATATAATAGAAAAAATTAGCCTAAAACATATAATTTTTCTTAAAAAAACACTAAAATGATGAATAATACAATATTGTTTTATGCAATATTTTTAGATTTCTAACAATATAGAATATTAAAATTATTTTATTTTACATTATATATATTCGAGTTAACAAATATGATTTTTTCATGATAATTTTAATTTTTAATAAATAAAAATAATCTTTATAATTAAAGTATCATGAATATAAAAAATTATAATGACTATAAGAAATTATAATTATATAAAAATAGTTAAATACAAAATATTTTCAAATATTAAAAAAATTAAGCCTGCTCAGCCTTTCATTGTGGAGCAAGACTCAGTACACCATGGATTGCTACAATGCACTAACAATTTTGTTCTCCACAATTGTAAGGGAAGAGCTAAGGGTCTGTTTGAGATTGTGGTAGCGGTTGCGGTTCAAAGTACTTTTTGCTTAGAAATACATCAAAATAATATTTTTTAAAAATTATTTTTGACATCAACATATCAAAAAAATTTAAAAACATAAAAAAAATTTAGCAAAAAAAAATTAAATTTGAGGGAACACGGTTTGCATTGCATTTCCAAACACGCTCCAAGTCTTAGGAGGGCAAATTGACATTTTCACGAGGTTGAAATGTCATTACCAATTTGTTTGAAGGTGGGTGAGTCTCTTCATATTTTTATTGCACAATGAAATTACTAATCTACCTTAAAAAAAAATAATAACCTGGTGTAAGGGGTGTTTTTGGTTTTTAGTTTTTATTGAACAATGTAATTACTTTGTTACCTTTGTTTTTTTATTTTTCTTGAACTTGGGTCTAGGGGTGTTTTATCATCTCACTTTATCTTTTTTTGTAATTGTCGAGTAGAGTTAGAAGTAATTGGGTATATAAACATAATTAGGTATATAAACATTGTTGGGCATGCAATGCACATGTCACGTCAATAAGGGGGAGAAGCCAACGCCTTTCGAGAGGCACGTATTGGCTCCTCTGGCCATAAAACATTGCGTTCCATAATGGCGTTTGAAGCAGTGAACCGAGAGCTTCCTAGTGGTGGCTTGCGAGGTGGTAAAAGGTGAGTGGTGTGGTTCTAGACTTCTTTCTCCTCCTTCCACTTTTTTCTTTCTTCTCTTTGACAAAGTACACAAACTTCATTTCATTTGTTTTTTAATATAATATGACCCTCATTCTTTTGATTTTCACATTTAAAAAAGAAAATCTTTTGTAGGTTTTATTTTTTAATTTTGTTTATATCGTTTACTTTCATTTAGTTTTTATTTTAAATTCGGTCATAATTCTTTTGATTTGCCATCTTCTTTTTTTTAAATCTTTTGTAGGTTTATTTTTTTTCAATTTCATCCCTATTATTTGATTTCATTTAGTTTTTATTTCAAATTTGATCCTCATTCTTTTGATTTCCCATCTATTTTGTTTTTTTAATCTTTTGTAGGTTAGTTTTTTTTTTCAATTTCATCTTTCATCATTTAGTTTTTATTTTAATTTTGGTTTTTATTCTTTTAATTACTATTTATTTTATTTTTATCTTTTTTCATAATTCAATTTTGTCTCGTTGGATGTCGACTCGATCTGCCCTACCTTGAACGGGTTAGTGTTTTTTTGAATAGTTACTTTACCTGATGAGTAATGAGTAATGTATAAATATTATTAAAACATACTTGAAATCCACTTGAGCCTAACCTAAAATGTATATTTGTATTATATGAAAATATTTATTGACTATTTATATTTTTCTTAATACAATGTGACACACATACACACACACACTTGTTAAACATTTACATTTTTTTAGTGCATTATGATATATACATATCCTAATATTGACATAAAATTATAATTTTATTATTTAATATATTAATTATTTTAATTTTTATTGAATAGCAAAAAGTAGTTAGATGATTGATGCCCATATACCTAAATTTGATTGATAGTTTATAAATATCTAAATTTTTTACCTAGTGGGTAATAAATATGATATAAATATCAAGAAATTCAACATGTAGGAAATCATTGCTACCCATACTCAAAATTTGATTTTAATTTATTTTTGTGTTAAATTTTATCAACTTTTTTTGGTTGCTCTTTGTTTTTTATGCTTCCTTTTTTATTGTCTTTTTTCTTTCTTTTAAATTTCATCCCTCCTTGTTTTGTGATTGAGAAAAAAGTATATTTATATTATACAAATATATTTATTGAATATTTAGATTTTTTTAATATAATGTTATATATATAATATTTATTATTTTATATTTTAATAATTTCACACACACACACACTTCAAATTTATATACTAGTTAATTTGTTTTCTATTCAATAATAAATAATTGTTAAATAATAAATATTCATATGAATAAATAATTTTATCCCTTAACATTAGAGATGATAATTTAATTCGAACCTGATGAATATCGACACAAACATGTCAATATTTCTTTTATGGTTATCTTATCTAATAGATAATGGATAAGGTATAGATATAATCAAAACCGACCCGGAACCTACCCAAACTTAACATGAAATGTGTGTATTAACTTGGATGGATTCATATTGGCTTTTTTAATTTTTTTTTGTTTGTAGTTGTTTTACTTTTACATATTATTGAAATTATTCGGACTTATTAACTCGGGTCAAGTCAATAACCTGAGTCTTAATTTTTTTTAAAATATTTACATTAACTCAACTTTTATGTATAATAAAAAAAAATATAAACCCGCTGATTAGTACTTAAAAGTGCATTTTTATCAAGGTTTTATATCATCATTTTGCACTTGAAGTATCAATTACTCCTTAACTAAAGCATGTTTTATAATAACGTATCTAATAATATAAGATATCTTTAATTTATGGTAAATGTTCATCTTAAATGCAGGCCTATCACATAAATGAAAGAATTGATTGATGAGTTGAAG
>Ga0325410_1000137_pt1 | contig 71606 bp, 47 predicted proteins | sample PopdelMetagenome_16_FD_206182 | JGI IMG/M metagenome (GOLD analysis project Ga0325410, IMG submission 206182) | Populus deltoides microbial communities from Bellville, Georgia, United States - Xylem-PdIQD-R3 | ecosystem: Host-associated > Plants > Phyllosphere > Stem > Wood/Secondary xylem... | reverse complement strand
ATGCAGATTCTGAATTAATCGTACTCTCTTTTATTTTTAATATTTTGGTATTTTATTTTTATTAATTTTATTTTCTGAGTTGTGATGGTAGAAGCAGCGAGTGAGAGCATTGGTGGATTAAGTGAGGTCCGAAGAGGCGATGTCTTGGCGACTCGAAGTTTCGGAAACTTGCAAGAGATTGCTGCCGACGAACTCACCTCCCTCAAATATCACTCTCACCGAAAACTCGCCCATATCTAAGCCGCCTTTTTTGGCTCTCTCTCTTTTTATTACCTCTGCTGCCCGTCTCTCACAGCGCATCGCACGTGCGATGTCTGCTTGCTTACACGTGCGTTTTACACACACACACACACACACACACTCGCACGTATTCATTTAATTAAATTCCATGTGATATTTTTTTAAGAACAATGATATTTATTTACGTTCGGCGAAGAGGACCTCTGTTTACAGCGCTTGTTTCATCGTTTTTATTGAAAAGCATGACTAGCCAGAGATTTTTCTCGTAGAAATATGGATAGAAACAAGAATACAATGCTATGAGGAGTGCGTACGTTAGTGTTGTAGCGATGAAGTATGTTAGAGTGCGCCTAAAGCGGTGATTGGGATCCAGCTGGAGAAGTGGACCGTTATGGCAGTTATGGCAGTACGTACTTCACACGAATTGGGGTGGGGAAAGCCAGCTGGAAAGTAGTGTGGCGTGTACTCTCTGATGGTATCAGGTACTCAGTCGCAGTTGCCCATGACTTTTTCTTAATCTTTGTTAAATAAACTGCTTCGATAACCTAACCCCCAATTGCATGGTTGTTTCATGATGCCATGGTGATCTTATTCTTACCTTTTCGGTTTTAGTCGCCGCCTAAATTGGTTTCTGAAAATTATTTTTAAAATTTTTAAATACTTGTTTATCATTAATAATAAATTTTTCAGTAAAAATTATTTAATTTAATTTTTAGAAAAAAAATTTCATTTTATTTTGAAGAAAAAAATAGAGATATCAAAAATTTAAAAATATTTTGTTATTTATTATTTATATCAAATTTAATCTTTAATTTTTGGTTGCTATATTTTTTTATATTTTTTTCTCTTAGAATTTTATTTTTATATTAATTTTATTTTTTGTTTTTTTGTTTTTTGTTTTTATCTTATTTTTTTAATTGAAATTTTTTATCTATCAAATTTGGTTCCTATTATTTTGATTGTTATTTACTTTATTTGAAATGATTTATAAAATTATTTTATTATTCTTCAGCCTTTTTATTTATCAATTTTTTTTTAATTTTTTTAAACTTAAAAAATATAAAATATTAATAAGTTATTTTTTAATTTATCTTTTATGACTTGATCAAATACTGAAAAATATTCTCCAATTTATTTTTATGACATTATTAAATATTAAAAAATAATTCACTTTCTATAATTTATTTTTAGTAAAAATTGTTTTTTTAAAAAAATATTTTTCGGTAAACAAACTATTATCTTAACTGTTTCAATCTTTCAATTTTACTGTTTTCTATGGTCCTAACCTGCAGGTTGTATCATTTTTCTTAAAAAATATATAGGTCTTGAGAAATTATTCATTGTTATTAAACTTACTTTAATGAGTCAAACTTAAAACTCTCTACTTGACTTTTTGTTTTACCTAGATTTAAAATTAAATTATGTGGAAGTTATAATAATGAGATTCAATCGACTTAGAGGTATTTGAGAGTAGTAACAGTTGTTTTTCAAAGTGTTTTTATCTCGAAAATGCATCAAGCTAATATTTTTTAATTTTTTAAAAATTATTTTTAACATCAGTACATCAAGATAATCCAAAAATAAAAGAAAAAAATAATTTTAAGAAAAAAATTTGATTTTTCATAAACGTTGTTTGGAACACAATTCAAAATAGCCCTTTAAATGGTCTAAAAACAACTTGAATAACAGAAAAAAAAAATTGCACAAAGAAAAATAGAATGAAATTAATTAAAAAATATTTTCCCGACTCAACTTGTTACCTAACTTTTTAAAATTAAATCGTATGGATATTGCTTGATACAACATAACTGACTTGTCAAGTTCAAAAGCAACATAAATGACTAATAAAAAAAAAGCATGAAATTGAGAAATAAAATTAATGAAATTGACAGAAAAAAACATTTCATCCCAAATCATTGTCTAGCATGAATTTAAAATAAAAAAACTAAAATAAATAAGAGCTCATATTACTAGTGTACCTCCATGATTTTTCCTAATTGTTATAATATATAGTAGGGTAATTACCGAATCATGCAATGGAATCTTGATATCAAATCCCATAGTTGGGCAATTACAAAGTATGGTTTGGTGGCTATTAGTTAGTTAGTTACCACTATAGAATTGATTTTCAATTTTTAGAAATGCCTCGAACTTTGTGACTTTTGTTTTTGGTAAATATGAGGAGTTTATTGTTAATAAATTGAATTTTTGTCGGTATTTATGAAAAGGACTAATATTATTATTTGTTTGAAAATCATCTTAACCTATAGAATTGGAAGAAATGCGAAATTAAATGTTGGTGGTTAAAGAGTTGTAATCATACAATAAATTATCTTATAATTCCTACCACTTTCGGAATATTTTTTTTAAAATCTGATTTATCCATACAAGAAAACAAATATCTAGCATCATCAAGTATAGTGCTATACTTGCTTACGTTGCAAATTAAAAAGATAGGACAAGGAATTAATCTCAACGTTCAAAGAAACCTTCCCGTTGGGAAATTGACGGGCGAGACATTCGTTTCCTTCTTTCCAAGAAAATATACAGTAATTTTATGTCTTTATTCTTGTTTTTGCCTATCAGGTGCTACCGGTGTTTTGAGGCGAGGAACAATTTCTACAGGTGGTTACAGTGTAGTAGCCGAACTAGGCAAAAAGATAGCAGAGATTCATGCAGAAGTAGAGCCATTCAGAGAAGAGAGAGGAACTGGAAATTAGACGAAATAACATGGAAATTGCGTAATCTGATCATTCAGACGTACTGTTCATCACTGCAGACACCTTTCTGGCTAGGGATGGACATGCATCCCGAATTATGGAATGGCAGGTAGAGAAATTGAATTTTGTTCCCTAGCACAACATACGCTGGCATCCACCTACTGAACTACAAGTATGCGAAGAAGGAAGAAATTGCCCAACATTTCTCCAAATGAAGTCACAAGACCAGGACTCCGGGAGTACCAGTTGCTATGCCTCTAGCATAGCATCAAGTGAGTTTATTTCGTATATGACTAGAAATCAAGAACCCTCAGTAAGAGAAAATAACAGAAACACCAAGATTTAACGAAATTTTGTACATTGTCATTCTGGGGGAAGAAGTCGAGACATTGCATGCAATCTTATCCAACTAATTGGAGCAACCAGTCCTACATTCACAGCTTTTTCCATGCTGAAAGAACTCCAGCAAGTAATCAAGAGATAATAAAATACAAACGTTCTAGTTGAAAAATTTACAACTGTAAATCAAAGAATCAAACCTTGTGCAGGTGGAGGCTTGGACGGCTTCTGGTCACTTGCACCGGATGCTTTGGGAGACTCAGATAGGTGGACCTGAGCAAAGTCATCCACCATTTTCCTCTTTTGTTCCTCTTCAGCCATTCCTGCCTTTTCTTTTGCCTTCTGGCCAACATCCCCAGCTGCCTTGGCAACCTTATTGAATGCACCAGTCACCCAAGCAGCCCCAGTAAACACGTACCTATTACTCATTATGGCAGATCCTGCGCTACTGACTTTCTGCTCGGCAGCTGCAAATGCTGATTTGGTTTTCTCAGAAACCTGAAATTTCTGATCCACTTCCCGGACTTTGTCACCAACAACAGTGGTGCCAGCACTAATCTTCTCAGTGAGACCTATCTTTTTGTCGAAAGAAACAACTTTAGCTGAGGCTGTCGAAGTCAACTGGTGCTTCTCATCAAAACCCTTTGCTTTGTTGATTGCATCTTTGCCCAAGATGAAACCCTTTGCAAGCATGCCACTGACCACATCTTCTGCCTTCCGAAGAGCTGATTCATCACCAGGAGCTTTATTTCCTGTTGCCTGCAGATGGTTGGGTATAGGTATAACCAGTTCAGTAAAGTGCTAGGGTTTATCAGCCAACAGAAGTTCAGTACAACATTCTTACAGAGAGCTCTGCTAAAGCAGCAGGTGGAAGCTGGTAATCTGGATCCAAAGCCACAGTGACAGAAAGGTCAACTATTGTTGCTCCCTGACATAAAAAAACAGTTTAGAACAATACCTAATATGTTGGTTAAGAAAAGCAGACCATGTATATTCAGGAAAACCCTATCAACTTCGAAAATAGCTCAGTTATCTGTGAAAAGTTTTCTTACAGAGCTTTAAGAAAGCAATTTACTAAGGAGGTTATTGATTTCCCAAAGAAACTAGTGAGATATGGACGACCAAGTCCCCTCTACATTGTTCTTTTGAATGGGAGGCAGCTTGAAGTAAGATTTTGAATTCTGATAACCTATTGGAGGGGAACAATGTTGGTGAATCGGTGCTATCATCGTAAGGGATGGATCTTGTCAAACACCTGTTGCTACACTAATTTTGACCTAAAAGCACTTTACAAGCTATTGAATGGTGCTGAGTGCCACTCTCGTCATACACAAGTTCTGGAAGGAGAAGCTAGGGGTGGAGGTTTTATAAAGGAAACAAGATGGCTAAGGTACTATCTCATTAACTTATATTTTGGTTGCAAAGGAACAGAAATGGCATTGGCAAGGGAAGAGGCTTCTCTATTAGGACTTCAAGTTAACGGAATGCAGATGAAACTTTTACAAATGTAACCAACACAGCATAGTTTATAGACTCATTATTTTGAATATAAATTTTTCCTTCTATGTAAACTGACAGCCCTCTTGGACCTTTTTAATAAATTTCCTTTGCTTATCAAAAGAAATATGAGAAGCCATTGGATCACAGAGATTAGGCTCCGAAAAACAAATAATGTTCTTTTTTCCAATGGAAGACAGTTTTGCGATGATCATCCTGTGATCATTGCTGACATAATATATTACAAGTTAAACAACAACGCTTCAAGCATGATCTGAACACACAAAATCCTATGACTTCAGAAGCAAATATTCTCAATGAAAGAGGATGCAGTATCGTGATCATTTCCCTTCAAGGGGAAAAGGACATTAATTGAACTCATGAGGCAAAATCAATGCACCTAAAAAGAAATGGCCCATTAATCTAGTGGTGATGCAGGTACTGAAATATAATTACCGAGAGAAGAACAGCAGTGTCTGCTCCTTGAGAATCTTTGAAGGTAACATATGCAATTTGAGATCGCTCATTATCACTGTACAAGCATAAGAGATGGTATTCAAACAACAAAGAAAAATGAAAGAAAGAGTAGGGGAGAGAATATGGAAATGAACAGCACAATACCTTTTCATTTCAACATATTCAATATCACCAGAAAAAGAAAAGAATTCTTTGAGGTCTCGCTCAGATGCTCCTAAGGAAACGTTGCTGACTTTTACTGTTTTTACCTGCAAAAAAGAAAAAGTAATGAAAAAATCAGTGCCCTGTGCAGCCATAATGACAAATAAGGATGGCAAGCACAGCACATAAACTAGAAATCTCAGACTTGAATAATAGAATGACTATGGAAAATTACATCAAAGCAAGGGCCTGTAAGGTTGAAACGAAATCCTACTCCCCGATATTATATAGATTTGCAAAGAGGAGTGACTCACGGTATCAACTATCCCCTAAGGCCCTAATAAAAAAATAAGCTTTGCTGCTCCACTGCCAGGTCTAAGAATAAGAAAAACTCTCTACAATGAAACCCTAAAAAAAATCAATAATCCAGAAAGAAGGAAAGGGATGAAATAGAGAAAAGTAAATGCAAAGACCGTGTGAAAGAATTCCGGACAAAGAAAAGTGCACCAAAAGACATGAAGGGCATCAAACTGACTGAAAATCCAAATCTAGCAAGGTAAAATATGTGTGGTGGCAATCAGGCCAGCCTCTTGTTCTTCTTGTATGCTTGGTGGCTCATCTCCATTCACAATCACACTTTCACACATTAAATATTTAGTTCAAGGGCCTAGTTTTTTTGCTTCTGGTTTGTGGTAGCTTAATGGTCCACTAGCCCCAGCTACACCTTAGCATATTCAAATAAAGATGGAGAAATTATAATCCAAATATTCTTAAACCTCAGTTAACAAAAATTCCCTTGCAAAATTTTAACTTAACCATTATTTTGCATGAATAGACATGGTTTTAGAAACAATCACAAACATCATCCCAATCTAATATAAACAGTGAAGAAACCAATCAGAATAACGATTACTGGTGGGATCTTGCTTAGTCTCCAATATTTCATTTCCATATTACTGTGCGAGCCAAAAATGAAGGATACCTCACAATTTTCACAATCAAAGCTCCAATTATGAGAAACTAATGGACTACAAATCCTTCTTAGACTCCACATCCGTAACTAGAAATTAAATAAACCTATGATTGCTATGATCTAGTAATACAAACCAAGCCACTAAACTCCCTCGTCGCAAGCATTGAGGCCATTGAAAGATTTATCCCGCACTAATACACTCATCCTCACCGAACAAAGATATATTTTAGTAACAGCAAATCATATCGGTATCAATCGAGATAAGAAATTAATAATGAAAATCTAATATTTCAGTAACCAAACAAACAAAAATATCTTTAGAAACAACGCATACAAATAAACCAAAAAAATAATTTATAGCAAGCAACAAAGCTTTAAGATTGCACAAAAAATAAATTGCAAAGCAGAAAATAGATCTATGCATATTAATCAATCAGAGGACGAAATTGCTCGATTCAGAATAAATTAAGAACAAAAAAAAATACAAGGACGTTATGCTACTGACCGACATGGCGAGCTGCGTTGAAAAGAGAGGGGAAGGACGGGAGTTGTTAAAAGAGGACGAGAGAAGCGCTTGTTTCGTAAGGAGAAGAGAGGGAGAGAGAGAGAGAGAGAGAGAGAGAGAGAGAGTATAAGAAGGGGGAGGTTGAGGGGGCACACGTGTGTAAGGACAGATGCCGGCAGTCGCGGCACGTGAGAGATTGATTAGCATTGCTGCTGTAACTTGTAAGTAACCGCGGCTTTTTTCTTTTCTTTTTCTTTTTTTTTAAATAAAAAAACATCACACTACTATTTGGCTGGAGGGAGCAGTTTATGATTTATAAGTGTTCAAATGAACATGTTTTGATTTGGTTTCGAAATTTCAATTAACAACACAGATGTATGATAATTGAAGCACTATACCTTTATTTTATTTTGTCATCAAGAAGATGTATGTGTAGAAAATAACTGTTTTCGTTGCGGTTCATATAAAAAAAATTGATTTAAAAAAATATTCAATAATTGTTAATCTATTTTTAGTAAAAAAATAATAAATTATATGAAAATTAATCTAATATAGCTTGGTTGACTTGGTAAATTTAAAAACAACTTAAAATACTAATAAAAATATAGTTTGAGTAAAAACAATTGAGGCGATATCTTTTTTTAAATATTGATACTACAACATATTGGATTGATTCGGATCAATCTTTCAAATCTGTTACTCGAGTCATAAAACCCTGGTAACTTTGTAAATAGCAAATAAATTTTTTTTAAAATTTAATTCTTAATTAACCCAATATTGATAGAATAAATTAAAAATAATATTCAACTAAAAAAAATAGTCAAATCAACTAGGGTTAATCTCTCAAAATTAGGTCATAAGACCGGGATAGCCCCATAAAAAATATATTAAAATAAATTATAAAGTTTAATTCTCAATCAACTTAATGTTGAAGAACGAGATTAAGAAAAATATATCAAAACAAAAAAACACTCAAGTCAACCAACCAAACTCGTGCTCCAGGTCATAAGACCAAAATAACCTCATCAAAGTAAACTGAAACAAATTATAAAGTCTAATTTTTAATCAACTCAATATTAAATAATGAAATTGAAAAAAAAAACTAAAAAATAACAAAAAAAACAAGAGTTAACTGGCCTAACCTGCGATCCATGTCATAAGATCTTAACCATATAGAAAGCAAATTAAAAAAAAATGAATATCAATTCTCAATTAACCCAATGTTGAAGGATTAAATTGAAAAAAAAAATAAATAAAAAATAATCGAGTCAACTCGAATTAACTTGTCATACCTAGATTAGGAAACCGATATGACTCAATCGAAATATATATTAATCCACTCATTATTAAATGGTGAAATTGAGAAAAAATATTCAATTAAAAAAATCATAAAAAAATCACGAGTCAACCTAGCTAACCTGTAACTCATAATTAGATCATGAGGCTATGACAACTCCAAAGAAAATAAATAAAATAATAATTATAAAACTTAATTTTCAATTAACTTAATGTTAAAGGATAAAGTTGAGAAAAAATTAATTAAAAATGACAAAAAAATAACCTGAGTAAACATGTCTAACCCGTAAAACTCGCGATCTAAGTTATGAGACCGAGATAATTTCATAAAAAAGTAAATTGAAATAAATTATTAAATACATCATTTATTAAAATTAATATTGAATGATAAAATTAAAAAAAAAAATAAGTTAGAAATTTTAAAAAAAATCTTTGAAAAAATTGAGTATCAAGGTGAAAAAAATATTGGCTTTTCACTGTTCACTTTTAAAATAAGCTGTTAAGAATTTCTTTATATGTTAAATTTATTATTATTCTTGATTCTCTAGCTTCATATGGTTATGTCTAAATTTTCTAAGAAGTGTTGAACATAGATATTAAACTCGGATCGAACTGGCAGGTAAACCCGGGATTTGGTGGCTTGACCGGTTCGGCTAGGACAAATGACCAGGATGAGAAAAGACCCGGCAAACCCGATTGACTCGCCGGGTTGACCCGTGTCCCGGGCAACTCGATAAAACCCGGTTGAGACTTTTTTTTTAATGTTTTTTTTTAGCCAGAGACCCTTCTTTTTTATATTTTTTAATTGGTTATTAACTCTTTTCAAAGTTCACTATATAATTATTAAAATAATGTCTTATTTTTTTAATGTGATATTTGAAACCCTTTAGTATATATATTTTATATTCACAAGAAAAAAGTTAAGTTTTTTTAATATGAAATAAATTTTTTTTGAAATAATCTTTTAAACTTTATTATTTATAACATGTACAGTTTATATTCACATAAATTGTTATTTAATTTTTTTATATGAAATATTAAAACTTTAAATATATTTTTTTAAAATTTTTCCGGATTGATTTGAGTTAGTCCATGTTAATCCGTATAATTTAAAACCCGATTTCTTGACTGAGTCAGCCCTTAGATCAGCGAGATAACTATGGTGTTGATTTGAACATTTTAAATTTTAGAAATATTTTTTTTCAAGTACCCATGTAAAAACAATTCCCCGTCCTCCTTCTGTGTATATATATATTTTAAAAATCCTCTCCTCTTTCTTTTTTCGAGTTAAAAAATATAGGATTCCATAAAACAATTGTTTAGTTCTCGATGTTGTCGCAACAACTTCTTTCTTTGTGTTTATTTTTAGTTTAGATTATATTATTTTGTTTCTTGAAACTAGTATTTAGGCACATGAAGTCATTTATCCATTTTTCTCCTTTGAATAAATAAATGATTGATAATATATTATAATTTTATGGAAGAGTTTGATATTAATTGGTAGTTTTGAATATTTTATCAACATGGATTGATTGTTGTTTAGATTTGAATAATAATTTATTTTACTTTGATTTAATATTGATGAAATTACTGTTGATATATATATATATATATATATAATTGTTCAACCTCGAAGTCGAAAATTAAATGGACAACTTATGCATAAAATTGGAATAGCGGGGATCTCAAAGTTGTTTGATTTGGTTATAGAATGGAGAAGTAAAACGTTGAGCAATTGAGTGTGAAGTAGATCGTATGATTCTGTAATGATTTTTATTTACATCGAAACAAATAAATTATCTTAATTAATTGCCAATATTCTAGCAATTTTTTTGCCAATGATAAACTTAACTTGATCCATGCTATCGAGAAATAAATTAATTTTAAGAGCAATGATTTTAATCAACAATTTAAATAAATGCATTTGTAATTGGCTTGATATAATTAAACAATCATTGTTTGAATATCACTTTTATCTATACCTTAAAGTTGAATGGTATCGAAATAAATCACGTTTTTAATTACAAAGATTTTTTAAATGTTTTGGTGCAAATACCATGCACGTGTTTATTGTTCACCTCGTAGCATTTTATTATGGAGTTATTATTCAAAATTATTTTGTTTTTGATTTGATCTTCAACTTTATTTTCACAATCGCATCTTTTAGGACATAATTAAAGGATAATTTAATCAAGTTTGTTAATTAAAAAAAATAAAAAATAAAAAAGTAAAGTGAAAAAAAAAACATGACAAATGAGTGATGCTTTCAAAGTTATCATAAAATGTTTATTTTAGTCCTCAAACTTTACAAATTATACATGGTCAATCTCTTAATAATTTTTCAATTCAATTTTAGAATAATAAAATATTTTTATTATTTTTCTAGTCCTTAGTTTGAGATGGTAGAGGGAGAGGACGTTGGATTCTGGTGGTGGAGAGAAAAAATAAATATTAACACCAAGTTTGGCCATAAAAAAATATCAATCTTAGTGTCAAAAGATTTTATTTTATTAAAAAAATTCAAGTTAAGTGTTTTCTCACCTTAAAATTATCTTAAAAACCACTTAAAATTATCTTAAAAACCAAATATAAGCTCAAGAAAAACTTTTTTTGTTTCGGATTGATTATTGGTTTTTTGTATAGTTATTTCTTTTTGTTTTTAAAGGCTATTTATGAATTTTTCAAGGTTTTTAGGATTTTTTCTAGGTGTTTTGGGTTAAAATGGGTTGAAAATAAATTTTTTGATAAAAAAACATAGACCTTGTTTTTCTGGCCACCACGGTGATTGAAATCTAGAAAATACTAGGCAACGTGTCATCTGCCTCAATAAACGAAGCGTTGTTTGGATTTTTTATAAAAAAATAGGGTCCTGACTTAGGCCCTTTCTAAATAGGTTAGATTCAACAACGTTTGACATTTTAAAAAAAATCATGTTTTTTTAAAAATAATTTTTAATTTGTATTAAAATGAATGCCCTTCTCTCTAATTTTTTATTTTTTGTATTTAGCTTTTTTAAAATAGTAGTTGTTTTTTTAATTATTTTATGTGCATTTAATTTTTTTAAGAGATTATTATAATTCCTATATTTTTTATGTTCTATATAATTGGATTTTATTTTTAAAGATGAAAAATATTTATTCTTTGATAGTATTTATAATAAGTGCAACCTTGCTAGATGTTTTTTTTCCTTTGATTTTATCCAATCAATTTTATATGTGTAACTATTTATACTATCATTTAATTAAATAGAAAAAAAATTCAATAAAAAAAGTTATTGATCATAATCGGTGAATATACAATGTTGCAATATCAAATATCTTAATTTACACCCGCTTCACAACTTTTCTAGATACGTATGTAGTTATCATTAATGACTTTTTATCCATTTAATAGCATAGATGATTCTCGATTTATTTAATTATATGCGTTTATAAACCTTTTGATTTACACTTGATGTTATTTATATAAATAAAACATGTTGCAAATGCCTATACATTCAATTTCTTGTTAAAAAATTATATTCGGCCAGCAACGGAGTGATGGTCAAATAGCTAGCTAAGTATTACTCTGGAAGACATGAGTTTTTCACCATGCGAGACTTCATTGTTCATCCTGTAACACATTATTATAGATGAGTTATGCAAAAATTTATGTTTTTTCAATTTAGTTCTCAATTTTTTTTTTCCAGCACAATTTAGTTTCAATTGAAGACTAATTGATTTTGAATTCTCATGAAAAGATGGGACTGAAAGAAGAAGGATTGAAATGAAAAAAGCACTAAACATGAGTGACATGCCATAAGTTTCGCAATAGATGCACTTTGGTCCTTGAACTTTAAAAATCACATAAATTATACAATTTCAGTACCTCAATATTTTTCCAATTTAATTTTAGTACAAAAAATTATTTTTGTTATTTTTTTAGTCCCTGGTTGAGAGAGGAGAGAAAGAGAAGTCATTGAATTTCAGCGATAGAGAGAAAAAAGTGTCATTGATATCAATTTAGACCACCATAACAAACAATATTTGTGTCAAATCACAAATAGTTCCATTTGATGACAAAGTTTATATTATGTGTTTTTACCTTTTAAATTCGTGAAAAAATAGATATGAGCCTAGATTAATTTTTGAATTCGGGTTAATTTTAGTTTTTATGGTGATTTTTTTGAGATCATGGATAGGTTTGTCACGGTTTCTACTGTGTTTTATAGGTGTTTTGAGTAAAAAAATAGGTTGAAAAAAGGTTTTTCAAGTTTTATTTGTAAGAATCGTTAATAACTTTTTTATTTATTTTTTCACACTCATAGTTTTTGATTTATTTGATTACATGTATGTATAAATTTTTTATTTGAATTTATATTTTTTAAACTATAGAAATGCATTGAAAAATCTATAAATATAATTTTTTTATAGAAAATATAATTATCTAATCCGCAGCGACACACGAGTCACATAATTAGTTAATTATTAATTCTTGTAACATTAATGGACAGCTATGACAAGAAATCATGTATTTTTTTTATTGATTTCTTTCAAATAAAAGGTATTGTTGTTTATATTTTTGACAATAAAATTTTTGTGAACATTGATGGAATATCATTTCTATCCTCATTATTTGTTTGTCAGCCTAACTTCGTTGCTATTCGAATATACACTAGATTGGTGATTGCACTACGGTGAAATCGTATTATTTTTTTAATAAAACATTTAAATGTTATAAATATGTTTTAAAAATAAATAAATTCAAGAGCTCATGTTATAGTATAGATCAATTAGATAAATTAGATTTATTTAAATTATATATATAATTAAATAAATTCAAGATCTCATGTTTATATATATATATAAAAGCAACCACAACAAACAGAGATCAGGCCTTGTTCACAACCAAAATACGCCGATAATACTCCTCAATGAAGTATTAGCCACTAGCCAATAGCCATTCTCCATCCCACAACGCCACTTTAATTCACAAGGTCAGGCATTGACCCTTTCTCTAATTAAAAACTCCAATTAAGATTAACAAAACATTAAGTATGTATTTAATAATGTGCTATATGATATTTTTATAAAAATATTTTTAATTGAAAATATGTTAAAATATTTTTTTAAAATTTTTTAGTATTAATATCTTAAAATCATAAAAAACTATTAATTAAATATTTTACAAATAAAAAATATTTTTAAGAACATCATCAAACCACGTTAAGAAACGGAGGAGCAAGAAATCGCAACCATATGTCCACATTGCCACCATCCCCACGCGAAGCAATTGGTTTCCTCTTACCACACACTCTTTTCTCACGTGTCTTTCCTTTCCTTCAGGGGTCCACAATTCCACATCAACGTGCCTGCACCGAATATTCAAATCCCGAAACCCCAAAAAAAAACAGCAACTGCCGTCTCACACATCATCATTCCATTTCCTCTCCCTTCTCTCTCTCCAAGTCTAAGATCATCTAAGCTTTTCTCTCTCAATTAACGCCGTGCTATAAGCTTCTCATCTTTCCATTAACCTTAATAGATTCTTGTTCCTGTACCCAAACAACCAGCTTCTCTTCCCTTTCTCGAAAAATAAAAAAAACCCCCCTCTTTTTATCTTTCGAGAAAGGGCTGGTCAGGGATTTTCGATCAAATTGAATCGAATTATATAATAATAATAATAATAATGAGCTTTCAAGATCTGGAGGCGGGACGACCCTTGGCATCTTCAAGGAGAGAGCTGATCAACGGCAAACAAGATGCCACGCAAGCGGTTGCTTCTGGAATCTTCCAGATCAACACTGCCGTTTCCACTTTTCAGCGTCTTGTTAATACCCTTGGGACTCCTAAAGACACGCCTGAGCTCCGGGAGAAGCTGTAAGTTTTTTTTTTTTATTTTCTTTCCATTTTGAGTTTCTTTGTTTGTCGTTTTGACTAAATATCCAGAATTATGGTTGATTTTTCTACATTATTGAGGATTGAATTATTAAGATCGTGTAAATGTGTAATTTTGCTGTCTGGGTAGTATTCTTGAAGTGGTTTTATTGCGTTTTTGGAGTTCAAATGAAGAAATTGTAGGTCTGGTTGCCTTTTTCCAGGAGCTAGAAAATTGTTGGTGCTTCTGAGAATAAATAGAATCAGAAAACTATTGAGATTCTAATGATATATTAGAAGACGATTTTTGCACTGAAAGGTAGTTACCCTGTTCGTTTTCTAACAATTTTATTGGCATTCCAATTGCTATGTAATGTGGAAGGTATTATATGGGAATTGCTTATCATAAATTGCTACATTACCCGGTGAAGAACATTCAGCTTGATTGTTGTTATCTCTAGCATTATTCAAAAAGTTTTGAGAAACGATGCCAAGCACAATCGTGGTTGTTGTGTTTGCCCAATCTAGGCCACGCATGAGAGATGCATGTGTGTGAATGTGCTGGGCTAATTGCATGTATCTCACATGAATGGCCCAGATGGCTCTGTTGCAATGTCCTTGGCTGTGCTTAGTTGCTAGCAATACTAAAAAATCTCTATACTGGTACTTATGTGGAACCTCTTTTGGTTTTCAAGAATCCATCTACAACCAATAAATAATTGCTGCTAAAAATGTTGGGGACTATCTACCAACGTATACTCATGCTGAAAAAAGTGGTCCTTCCATCTTGACTCTTACTGGTTGGCTAGCCTAGTTTTGCACATTAATCATCACGCTGAAGCCTAATTGAAGTTTCAGCTCTTAAATATGTCAGTATTTGGCCTTCTTTGTGCCCCAAGGAGAGATGAAGCAAAATTTCAAGCAACAAAAAAATAGTTTAGAGTTTAAAAAGAACATAGGGTATGCCTGAGTTGGACACCTGGACTCTGTTAGTAATTAATGTCTTTGCAGCCATGTTTGAGACTACTCTCATGACTCTTTGGAAAAGAATGTTCAACATTATATCGTAAGAACTTTTCTCATAAATTTTAGTTAGGACATAATTGTATCAATCTCTTTTGGGCTGTTTTTGAAAATTTTCGATGGTAGTGTTTGTTCTCTCTTGCTCAGAACATTAAAGTGCATGTGAGACTTCCATAATAATATATTGTTCAAAGAAAATGGCAGAATTCAGAATGTGTTGTAATTTGAAATCCTCACCGGCAGCATCTTGTCAATGCCTAGCTGCTAGTCTCTCCCCTTCTGTATTTTATTGAATTCTATCAACCAAATACCTGTGTAATGAACCTCCACTTTGAGTTGCTGTTGTTCTGATTTTTCTTGCACAACAGGCATAAAACAAGGCTACATATTGGGCAATTGGTGAAGGATACTTCAGCCAGACTTAAACAAGCTAGTGAAACAGATCATTATGCTGGAGTCAGTGTATGTTTGCTTCTTGTTCTTGACCATATATATTAATGAGTAATTTTCCAGAGACCCCTCAGATTCAGAAATTCCTCAAGATCCCATAGAACCCTTGCAATTCCATCCCCTTAATTGCTCACCTTTCTCATCTGTTCGGAAATGCTTTTCAACCTTAATGTACTAGACAGTTAACATTTAGATTTCCCCTTCTTTTTTCTTGTTGTAATTGCAGCAAAGCAAAAAGATTGCTGATGCTAAATTAGCAAAAGATTTTCAAGCAGTTTTGAAAGAATTTCAGAAGGCTCAGCGGCTTGCGGCTGAGAGGGAAACGGCATATGCTCCTTTTGTTCCCCAAGCAGTCCTTCCTTCCAGGTGATTATTTTAGGAGACCTTAATAGTTATTATGTGAGATTTGAGATTCCTGTTTTTCCTTTGCTAAAATGAACCTTTTGTTTTGATAAAATGAAATAGATTTGTGATGTTTGTATATTCTTCTAACATTTTGTGTTTGTTCGTGCTCTGTGCAGCTACACAGCCAGTGAAATAGATGTAAAATTAGATAAAAGTCCAGAACAACGTGCTCTCCTTGTGGAGTCAAGAAGGTGAGATCCTCTCACGAACATAGGCTACTAATAACCTTTTCATTTTTTTTGTCCTAAGTTTGACAGAATTTATCAAGCCATGTATCTTTTCTATCACCATTCCTTGTTCATGTTGTTGAAAATGCTGGGGTATTTTTTAAACAAGTTTATATTTTAGAACCAGCAAACATTTGTAGGTTTTTCAAAAACTGTCGGGTCACCTTTAGCTGCATACGCTTTTTATTTTTATCATTGATTCTAAAATCTGTAGGACCGAAGGGATATTGTGCATGGAGAGGTTTTTTAGTACAGAAATGTGTATAGAAGTCTTGTCATCTGGAAGTTTGCAATAGGATTGATTCATGGTGGCCTCCATGCTTCATCCTCGAGATGCGAAATTAGTTTGTAACTTCACAGCCTTATCATGTACTCTCCAGAAAAACTGTCTACAAGAGTTGCCTCTGATTACAATTCAGAGGTAGCCCAGGACAGACTATTAAAAGTAGGATCATCCCTTTCTTTTTATTGAATAAGTCTGTTGCTTAACTTGCTGTGTACTTGGCTTTTAATTGACTTGAAAGAAAAGAATTCTGAGCTTTGAATTGAATTTTGATGCAGACAGGAGGTCCTACTATTGGACAATGAGATTGCCTTCAATGAGGCTGTTATCGAGGAGAGAGAACAGGGAATACATGAAATTCAGCAGCAAATTGGTGAGGTGAATGAGATTTTTAAAGATCTTGCTGTCCTTGTCCATGAACAAGGAACTATGATTGGTAAGTTAAATATTGTCTGCGAACAAAGAACTTGCTTCATATATTATGACTCGTTATCATTTTTAAACTTTCCTTTTCTGGGTATGCTACAGATGATATTGGCTCCCATATTGAAAATTCCCAGGCTGCAACAGCACAGGGAAAATCTCACCTTGTGAAAGCTGCAAAGACTCAGAGATCAAATTCTTCTCTGGTAATTTATGGCACCTCATTTATTTATTCCCATTTTGATTATCATCATCAATACTTTTGCTGGTGGTGGTGCTGTTTGTTTTTGTGACCGAAGTAAATTACAGAGTGCTGACATGCCTTGTGTGGATCCCTGTTTGTTTTTTCTTTTTTTTTTGTACTGACCTTTTCTCTTTATGTTTCTTGTTTAGTTGATTGGACACTGCTAATCCAGAAGGGGTTTGCTATCTAAATGCCATCTGCATTTTCAAGTTGATAAATGCATTTTCTTTTTCATAATTTAAGAATATGAGCTGTTTCTTTTATGCAAAATATTCCATCAAATTTTGATGAAAGAAGTGGTATATTGCCCTTGCTTCAAGTTGGGGATTTTCATTCTAGATGTGGATTCCCCTCAATTTAATGTAATTATATTCACAGTTAACCCCCGCGTCTTGAATGCAGGCCTGCTTGCTCATGGTGATATTCGGGATTGTGATTCTCATTGTGATCGTAGTACTTGCGGCATAATCCAAAAATTTTCTTGATACAATCCTTGGAACTATTTCAAGAGCTGCTTGGCAACAAGATAGTATTCTCTATGCTAATTCCTTTATGTTCTTTTACAAGACATGGCGACTGACTGGAGTGTCCCACTGCTAGTCAGACGTGGTGTATATTGTATGATGTCTGCACGTGATCATTGCAGGCAATTCTGTCTGGGTGGAGTGTCTGTTTGTTTCTATGTTCTGCTGCCTTGGGTTTACAAGGGTGTCTGACAGTTTGTGTAATTGTTTCAGGTTTTATAGAAATATTAATAAACTAAACATTTATTCTTTTGTTTTTAATCATTCTCGAATTATCTTCCCGTAATTCTTCACATGCATCTTCACTAGCTTGCTTATTTTGACAATAGGGTAATCATTTTAACACGGTTTGACAAAAGTTTTGGGAAAATAGAATAGTTGATGTTTCAAAATCCGTGTTTCATTCAAAGATGTATAAAAGTCTTTTTTAAAATTTTATAAAAATTTAATGGCTAAGAGATGTGATTAAAGATTCAATGTGTTGAAAATGAAATATCGGTTTGTTTTTTTTTCTTTCTTCTTTCATTTTTTTTCTCTGCTATATTATCTTTTTGTTTCTTGACCATTAAATTTTGAATTTTATTTTTTGACTACTAAATTTTCCCAAAATGTTGGGATAATTTTTGTTCACTAATTAATTTACATAAAACATGCATTTTAGTTTTAATTAAACAACAATAAATAGCGGTTGGGTGTACACTATATTATTTTTCAAATACTTTTCTAATCTAAATCTTTTCCCTGAAACTTTTACCAAGCTCTATCATTTTTTTTTATTTTAAAAAAAACCTGCTCTCGGAGATGTTCATTGGTCCATAAATTGTCTGAGGTCAAAATTGTTTAATGTGTGTGGTTCTCGGATTTTCTGTAGTCACTGTCATCTTATTAATTGTTTTTTAAACTGACGGTGTTTGCTAGAAATTTTGGTTTTATAGAAAATGTTATCAGAATTTATGCAATGTCAACTTATTGGATCTGTTGTCATGGAAGAGGTCTTTGAAATGAACTGGCATGGAAGAGGTCTGAGTTTGATGATGACATGGTGCGTTATTGAAACGTCAAGTGGCCTCAGAAAGTTCAAGAAGAAGTGATTCTTGGCGATAATTCTCAAATATCATTTGTTGTCCTCTCAATGGACAAAGGAGTCCTCTCGAAGCTTGTCTATTCTATTTCAGCTGGAAGGGTTGCGCTTGTCAACTTCAGAAAAAAAGGATAAAAAAAATAATGGAGAAGAAAGCTAGTTAAGCAACCTTGAGCGATGCGTACAAATGAGCCAAGCCAAAACCATCGGGCCAGGCTAGAAGGTAGAGATTGACAATGATATTACCTCCTTCTGAACTTGTATCATAAGAAAGACCTGCCTTAGGGAGCAAGATAAGGCACCGGTTGCTAGTTGTTCTCGGGGGTCTTCCCTGACCTGTCAGGGTGAAGGTCTGTGTCATCGAGAAAACGATGGAAAAAGACAGAAAATTGGCGAACTTCATCTGAAACGAGTTTGCATTAGTTTTACAGCAGGCGCTAAAGGTCCTGCCGATTGAAAACCTGGATATCTCTTAGTTGCTGGTATCAACTAACAATGCATGACCGAATTAATCCTATTACTGTGCTGGGGTGTTTTTTTGCAGTTATTTGAGGCATCTTTAAGTGCCACCACTTCGAATGTTGAAGTGAATTATCAAAAAGAAGATAAAAAATTTGCAGAAATAAAAATGGATGATGATGCTGAGTTACAACAGAATCGCATGCGGATGTCATAACACCATGAGAAAGGAAAATTGCTCCACAAATCTTTCCAGAAAATGCTATCATGACAAGAATTTACAGCAAAACTATGATTATTTCAAATTGTTGCACAGTTTACTATCAGAATAAAAGATGGACGCGAGGACAATTAAAAGAGTAGATGTAGAGGCTGCAAGAAAAGTGACAGCAGATACTAGTTTTGGCGCCCTTATTCCAGAAGGTATTCTCCACACAACATCCGCGGTTCTGGGTTCCACCATGTCATCGGTAGGCATAAGTAAGCAGCTCCCATTCTCCCCATTTCCTTCCATGCTGCAGCTCAGGAATAAATCGACAGCAGTTTTCTACTCTCTTCAACATTTCACTATTTCCTTTCACTTACTGGATATCGAGCATGCAATGAAATACTGTATCAATCAGTTTTTCAACGAAATATTTGTAGTCTGAGATGGGATTATTTTGTTTTCCTGTCTCAGGCCTCTTTTAAGCCACAACAAAGCCCATAAACAACTGAAGTCTGTTACCTTCTCGTTTCGAATAAACTAGTTTAGTTGCTCTGAGAACCGTGACTAATTTTAAATTAAAAAAAAACTAACTTTCCCATTCTTGTATTTCTTTTTTATTTTTTAAAAGCATCGTGTCGTAAGAAAAAACTTAGTGAAGTTAAAAATTTAAGAACTGATCATTTGAGAAACATTAGACTAATAAATTCAAGAAAATCATTTAAAGATTTAATTACAATAAAAAGATTGAGAAGATATATATTTTATTTTCATTCAATATTAACGAAAAAATTGTTTTAAAAGTTTTGTATATCAAGTTAATATATAATTATTTATAAAAACAATTGATGATTTCATCATAAAAAAACCCTTAAAATTCTTTAAAACAATGACATGATTTTTTTTACTAGTAGTATGTATTTTGAATGAAAATCAGGGACTCTTAAAAAAAAGGTTTATTAATTTATTCATCTCAAATAAGTAGTAAAAATATAATTTTTTAATATAAACTTCATTACCTTATTAATACATCTTTTTATTTTATTTTATCTTTGATGAAGTCATGTTGTTTTATTAAAAATTTTATTCATCTCAAATAAGGAACGAAAAGGGAAAAATTAAAACTTTAGGGTTCAACTATAATTTTCCACACCAAAGTCAAAAGAGGGCTACATTTATTTGGCTGGGTTAATGTTAGTTCTTGTTGTTTTAATTTTCTAAAATTGATAAAATAAAATCCTATTTTGTAGTCTAATGTTGTTGCCTTTTAGGGACCAAAACAAACATAACGTGAATACAATGTTGAATGTGAATTGAAAGAAATTAATTGTGTTATAATCCCATAAATATAATGTGAGAGGATGAAACCGAAACAAAATTTAGAAACTGAAATTAATAAATTTGACATGTAAAAAAGAGAAAAGGCCTGTGTCTACCACCACATCATGATGAACACGAAAAAAGGCCTAATCTAATTGCTTTTCTGAATAAAATAATGGACAATATATAATGAATAATGTGTAATGAAGTTCACTACTTCTACTTTCTTCACACCTCTCCTCCCTCCGCTTCTAAATCTTCCCCGCTCAGTAAAGTGACCATCTTTTAGCAAAGAAAACACAGAGAAAAGAGAATGAACAGTACATCACCGACAAATTCATCAGTATCAACAACAGCAATTATTGGAGGTGGAGGAGGAAGTGTTAGCAATGCTGCTTTGGATGATTTTCATTTCCCTTCTGATTTAATTTCCATCCAAGACCGCAAAGATGAGGCGATGCTTGGTTTGTTTTGTTCTCCCTCTTCAATTTCAATCTTGAAATATGAAAATTTTCCATCTGGGGTGTTGTAATATTGCATGATCCACGCGAATTTCGAATTTTTTGGTCGTGGGCTTAGGCATTTTTGCAGGGAAGATTGGTTTTTTTTTTGTCCAGCTGGGCTATTTAAAAGCTGAATAGTTTGTGTGGGTTCTGGGTTATTCTTATGGAAATTCATTGCTTTGTTATCGCGGCATTAATATTTCTGCATTCCCTGTGTTGGGCTATGGACATGTAGCTATTTTTGTGATTATTTGATTCTAGCAATCAGAATCAGTCTTATATGGGTCCTCATCTGCATAATTCATGGATTTTCTATTTCTTTTCTCTAGGGTTTAATATACATGAACTCGTTGTCGTGTTACAAAGAAAATAAGGGGAATGAAATCTATGCGGGGCAAAGAATTCTTAAGTTTATGCTGCTCATCATGAAATGATGGCTCTTATATATGCATTTACTTTTTAAGGAACAAATCGAACTCATTGACAGAATAAGTTTACGCTCGCATCTTGATTTTTGATCTTTTAAAAAATAGGACTAAGCCAAGCGATTCCATTAGTATTGGTCTAGTGGAGGATGTCATTTATTTACCGTCAAAAGACAAAGTTTGTATCTTTAATTTGAGTTCTTTCATCCAGCTGAATCGATCCATTTTAATTAGCCTGTCTGTTAATTTTCCTAGTTTCTAGAGATACTTTAGTTGTTAGTCGCCCTCTCAAGTTTTATCTTACTTGGATATATGAAATTCAAGGGCTTACCTTTTCTCCTTTGTTCTTACTTCACCCATTTTGGTTATAAAACAAGACAAGAAAGAAATATATTTCAGAACTTTAATGTTTTCCTCTGTTCTGTCTCTAAAAGTGACCTTTGAAAGAAAACAGGAAGGCTCTGTTGTGTCTCTAGAAGTGACCTCTGAAAGAAAACCGGAAGGCCCCAAATCCAATTAGTGAAACACCAACAATTTTAATCACTCTAAGTATCATCTCAGCTGATAGCAACTGAGTGGAGTTTTTATTGTTAATAGAAGTCTTGTTCTTCTGTTGCAGCACTAAAAACTGATCTGATGGCTGCACTTAACAAGGAGGTTAAGTCCTTGGATGAAGATAACTGGAAGTTTGAAGGGCCTCGTTCTCGTATTAACCTTATATCAAGACCAGGTTAGTCTTTCAACCCACCAGTTACCTTTACTTTCATACTCTTTCTCCAACCTGTGCTGGGTAAATTTGAGCCATAGATAACACTGGCCTTTAGTGATTCATTTGCCAGCTGTGTCTTTATCTTAGAACAGCATCACTTCAGTGGAATTTTGCCAGTGCCAGTGATACCAGTTGCTTCATTGTGGTGGATCTCTGGTCACATGCCACTGCCATCTTTCTAGGGTTCATCTAAAACATGCTTGAAAGATTGGCAGATAACTTTATTAGGTGGGATAATGGTAGCAATGGGTTATATGTTGGATTTTCACATCCCATTATCATAAAACTCATGATGCGTAAAATGGATTTTAATGCCTTTATCTCCCAATTAAACTTTAGATAGAAAAGGAAAATAACGGTCATGAGGGAGAAAGAGTTTGTCAAAAAGCTCCAAATGTAGCTCCTATGATTTGTAGACAAACGCAAATATCATACTTTGTCTTTGTGACTGGTTGGCCAACAGGTCATCTTCTTGCTTCTGGACAACAATACACAGATAAATTGTTTGTGGGTGTGTCTGTAAACTTTTTGTAAGATTAAATTATTAAATCACACTAGCCGATTCCCCAATTTTTTTTATCAAAACAAAAGGGGATCATTTATACACGATGGATGCCGGATAAAAAACCAGCCTTTGTTGTTATTGCCACTTATATTCTCCTGCCTATCCCTTGTATCGTTGCCAGCCAAGTGCTTTGACATTTGTCCAGGAGCATAAAAGAAATATTGAACCTACTTCTGGAGCTGTCATTTCTTAAACATGTTAGAAAATTATGGAACAGATATTGAGGAGTATCTGATCTGCATCAGTATCTCTCCATATAACTATCCTTGTTACTTTGTGTTCTGTTTTCTTATTATTTTCCGTGGGATCCTATTGAATCATGTACATGAAAGTAAACCATGAGTCTTAGGCCTGGTACAGGCCTTTGAATCCCGCTTTGTTTGTGAACAGCATGTTGAACTCCCTGTGATTTCAACATTGAAACCTTCTTAATTTTAGTCTTTGTTCATTGTTATTTAAGGATTCACTATTTGTCTTTTTTATGGATCCTAATGCAGGTGGATTTCTAAGCAAGAAGTTGGAAATAACAAAGAAAAAGAACTCGGCCTTGCCGAAATGATTTGTAATTCTTCAGACAGCCTGCATCTTTTGCATCAATTGACTGTTGGTATATTTCTATTAATTTGATGGCAAATATCTGTTATTTTATTCTAGACTTGGCGATTCACGTGTTGTTGGTCTGTGTTCTGAAATGCTTCCAAATAAATCTGTTGCCCACACTACAAATAAGTTCATCACTAACAAACCAATGCACTAAATTGCAACAGGATTTGAGAAGAGAGAAACAATTATAAGTTGATCAATTCCAAGACGGAAAGAACCAATGCCATGACAGTCCTGTTGGCCTGCTAGGGATTTCTTTGCTTTGTCCGCAGTGACGGGGCCATACACCTGATTTAGCTTAGAGCACATCAACAGTTTTGTTCCCTTTGACTGTAAATTTTAGGCCTTTCGCTCTGAAGTTGTTTTTCTTGGTTGAACCAATCTTGCAACCAACTCTGATGCTTCTAAAACACAAACCCTGGAGTTGAGGTGGAAAAGGGTTTTCAGAAGACGAATATGTAACCATAACATGGTCCAAATAAACAATTCAAGAAACATAATCTAACAAACTCGAAGGCAATAGCACAAATTTCCACTACCTCAGCCGTCGGGAGAAAAAAGAGTTGAACAAACAGATTTTGTTACATGAAGTTTCAAATCTTGCAGCTCGTGATTTTGAACAGGGATTGAAATTGAGTAAGCATATACTTAAAAATCAAAGATAAAGAAATAATTTTTTGGAAGTAGTAGTGTGTGGGGTCTTGATGTTAGAACAATACAGTGATCTTCAGTTAGGTATTATGTGAGTGAAAGTGATCAAATAATCACTAGTCATTGTAAACCTTTTATGCTTTATATCATTAAAAATAAAATCCAAGGATTCTGGAGCGTCTCCATTAACAGCTGGGTTGATGCAGCCAATCTCTATTTTTCATTAACACAAATATACGCCTTCTCTTGTAGAAGAAAACAAACGAACGAATCTTCTCCGTAAGTAGCAGTGGGCTCGCTTTTAATCATGTTTCTTGTTTTTGATAACGTGGTTGGTGGTGTATGAAAATGTAGCAGAGGTTTTTGGTTTTATTTTGAAATGCATCAATATATTAAAACAATTTAAAAAATATAAAAATATAATTATACCGGAATATCAAACAAGATTAAGATTTCCTAAAAATAACTCAAGTATACCTTTCCCACGGTGCAAGCAGAGAGCTAGTTGGTCAAAAGACTCAAAACAAAACAAGATCCCCTCACCAAGCCGAGACCCAAGATGGTGGTCTCATCTCATGAATTGAAATTACTGATGGAGCTCTTCAAGAATCATCAGGAGTCATTTAGAGTCTCTCAAACCCTTCCAATTCCGAATGATAACTCTTAATTAGTATCCCAAATAATTTATGTAATCTTTCGTGTGCTTAAATTTGGTAGTATTTTTTTATTAAAATTAATTAAAATACACACAAACTAATCTAGACATCCATACTAATTAAAAAACAAATAGTGGCATTTTAGACACGAGCATTACTCCTATCTACTTTTTCTCAGGCACACAAATTACTACTAGCCTGCAAAATTTTTTATTTTAAGGAATTACTCTATTCATTATATCAGTATTAATGGACCCTAATCTAAATAATTACATGGATAGTTTGGACATTTAACTTAATTAATCCCTGAAAAAAGAATCCTTGGGGACCATGGGATGACCCGAGAATTTTCTTACTCTTGCAAAAAGAGCAGAGAAAATCTAAACAGATAAACTGGTAGAACTTGACAGAAGATAGCTAGTCTGTTAGTAGTCTCAGCTTTATTATTAATTTTGTGAAAGAAAAATCCTTTGGAAAACCTTTTATCGTTTATATATCTATCAATGTCAAATAAATCTGAAACTCCATATTTAGAACACAGCTCCTGTGCAAAACCAGCATCATCTTCATGGCACGCACGCATTTCTGCCTCCTGGTTCTCATCATCACTGCCAATGGCTCGAAGGTTTTCCATTTTGTTATCAAAACGAAATTCTTTCACAGCTTATATCCAGACCAAAAGGTACTGAAATAACATAAGATATGGAGAGAACAGAAAAGGAAAAATGAATCTCAATCACGCAAAACAAAATCAGCTACCCCATGTCTAGATTCAAAACTGATCTGGGTCACAAAAGGATGATCAAGAAGCTCACCCACAGTCCCTCTCTTCTTCCAGTCCTTCTCTAGACACCTCCTAACAAAGCTTTGAATCGTGCTGGATGCACTCTTCGGCATTTGCAATCTCTCCCCAAAGCATATAGCACACACCAATGCTGCCCATTCTGGTTTCTCTCCGCAACCAATCAATGGATAATGACCCACTAGGCACTCCAAAACTACCACCCCAAGCGACCAAACATCTCCTGCGAATCCGTGATCTCCATTTCCATCCCATCTCTCAGGATCAATTCTCTCAGGACTCATGTAAGCACATGTTCCCATATAAGTCTCATATGAATCATGTTTTCCCACCACTACCCTACTCACTCCAAAATCTGCAATCTTAACCACTCCTTCAGCATTTATTAGTAGATTTGAGGGTTTTATGTCCCCATGTACTATCTGCTTCTCATGGAGATACTGTAACCCATTCAGAATGCACCGTGCCACACCAGATATAACATCCTCAGGCAATATTCTGTGTACAAGCAGAACATCATGCAGTGATCCTCTTTCCATGTGCTCCATTGCAAAGTACAAGTCATCCTCACCATCAAAAACCGCATGGCACTGGACAACGTAAGGTGAATCCACGCGTCTAAGGATCTCTGCCTCCCTTCCTGCTTGTTGGCGAATTATGGTGGAGTTTCGGTCGAAACGGAGGGTTTTCAATGCAAATATGGAGGAGCTGCGTTTGTGCCGTACTTTATAGACCGTGCCACTATTGCCATGGCCAAGAACCGCCAGTTTTTCTAGGTCTGAGAGCTTCTCTATGCTTGGAGAATCTGGACTAATGGTCAATGATAATGATGGCGAATGGATCTGATGCCGGAAGTCAGCTGCAGGTATGGGTGGTGGTAGGGATAGCCTTAGTGGTTGTTGGTGCCTTCTCTCTCTCACCAAAGTCATTTTCACACCTCTTGCTTCTTCTCTCTTCTCTATGCTCAGATAATCAGCAACATTGTGGATAGGTACGGCAAAACCGTAGCCTAGCCGTTATATACACATGCGACTGGAGAGCTTTTGGGGGCACAGCACACACGTGCATGCTTGGCTTCAGGGGGATAACAAGTGGCTGTAGCAATCCCAACATTCACGGACAGGTGAGGTTTTTTCTGTGACGTCACCGCTAATCTCTGGCGAGGTACTTGCGTCGAGTTTCTTCCTACACTGCCATCTGTTCTTTCTTTAACTGTCAATTTTTTCACTGAAGCATTAACTAATCACCCATTTTCGTAGTTATCGTGAAACATGTGACTACAAATTATATATATATATATATATATATAAACACACTCATCATCCATGGTTTACGTACGTACGGGGTTGCAATTACTTCCAAAGATTTAGAAAGAAAGCAAGCAAGGAAGGCTAGGTGCAGCCCAAAGTGTCATGGAAATGTATAAATTTTCTAACATAAAAATAAATATATATAAAAAGAACAGATTTTATTCCATTGATCAATATTAAATAAATGCTGTTCTGATTTAAAACGAGATCAACAACTCCTAAAATAAGGGATTGTGCCGGCACGGCAGGATGCCACATGATCAGCCATGGGGATCCTCGGAGTTCGAAGTAAAGGTAAGGCCATGCAGCGTCCGATTATCCTCAAATACAGTAGAAGAAACACGTGTTCTGGTTGGGTTCGTTGTGCCTATGCTACGTTAAGCTTTATATATTTTCGCCACGGGCATCTTTATTCCTGGCCATGATACTTACAAAGCAGAGTACACTTTAGGTCCAAGATTAGACCAATGTCAGTGATGCAACGCCATGCACTATAGATCAACAAATGTCAGTGATGATTTTAGTTCTTGATAAGTATAAACTCGAACAGGAATAGGATACCGAGGACTCTTCATCAAATTAGACCTACCAAAACCGCAAACAATTTACTTCATCATGCAACGTACCAAACCAAAGACCAGATCCCACTTTTACCAGGCAATGGGAAAAGAGCAGCGCCACTGTGTAATAATATCACCACATGAACAGAAGGTGACCCATTACGTTTTCCAAGGCAATCCAAACCTCCAGTACATGAAAATTATCCAGATTGGCTTCGAGTTGGTTTATATATATATCCTCACCTTGCCTTCCTCCTCCATAAATAGGCCACAAAATCACTGGAACCAAATTACGAGCATTCAGTTCATTAATACAAGAACAATTAAATTGGTATTCTGCCCAACAATTAACCTTTCATCCTAAACCAAAAGCAGCCTGTGCAAATGTATACTTGGATCATGTTACAGAAGACAATTATCTCATCTTCCCCGTTGCTATAAAAAAATAACTTCAGTTCCAAACAAGTGATCAGGCCTGGTCAACCTTCTCGATTGCGCGGATTTACCAAACTCTCACCAATAATCAGCTTACTGCCTTTCAGAGAGTCGAAACACCCCACAATCTGTTTTTAACAATCAGCGCCCTATTCCAGGAGTTGCACTAAAATCCCATCTAAGAGTGTACCGAATTGAATTATTGCTTCGATCCGAGGTCTGACACCAGTCATGCCATCCCTCCTACTTTTAGATGTTGCCGAAGATAAAGCAAAACAATTCCGAACAGTACACCCTCATCAAGATTTCTCTAAAATGCCCCAGACCAACACCTCTAAGTAACCTTAAGGTAGCACTGATTAATGTGTGCATTTTTCCATTAAGGTAACGTAGCTAGTGGTCCACAAGAACGAAAGGTTGAAAAAGAAAAAAACCACGGAAGTGAATTGCTTTGAAACAAAGGCTACATTCACGAATAGGATTTGACAGGTACAAAAGATGGAAAACCAAAACTAGGGACTTAAGGATAGCATAATGTTTCTTGAGGTCTAGAACCTCTCACAAGATGTAGAGGGGAAACGTTCAAATTTTAAAAAAAAAAATGAAAAAAAATAAAGAAAAAAGAAAAGAAGAGAACTTTAGGTCTCCACATGTGCAAAAATAAAAACTATTGCTGGAACAGGAACAAAAAGCATCGAGTTGTTGTTCCAATGGCCAAAGGAGTAGGACCATCTGATTAAGGTTAAAAGTTTATCTAGGTATTTAACTATTACGGTTTGAAAGAAAGGTACATTTGGTGTGCGAGGTTAAAGCTGCTTGCGATCTGATGAGAGAAGTCCCATTTGTTCTGTCAGCTGATCCATATGCTGAGCTTTGTCCCACCCGTTTATAATTTGATGTACATCATTTCCATTGGCTTTACCCTCCACAGAACTTGATTCAATATCCTCAGGCACTGGATTCTGTGCAAGAAGGTCATCCCAGAAGCTAGAATTATCAAGCAAAGCATCGATATCAGGATCAGGGGAGATGTTGTCAATATCTATGGGTATTGTATCATTAATTCCAAGTGAAACTGGATCTAGGAACACATCACTGCTTGTCTCTGGTTCCATGTAACCTTCACCAGGAATATCAGCAATAATTTCTGGCACCATTTCTGGCTTTTGAGAAACCTGGGGCATGATTATATCTGCCTGCGGAATAGGTATGGAGGGTGCTCCTTGTCCTCCAACCAGTATACTTTCCGTAAACTGAGAAGCTGTAGCCTTTTCTGAGCTAGCAATGTGTGGGGAAGATTGTATTTCAGATATGGCAGCCATGGGGCCATGCCCGGAAATCCCTGAAGCTGCTGGGACCTCTTGAAGAGTCACTCCTGACATGCGGCTTGAAGAGCTTCCACCGTCTTTTGCACTCGATGATGGTGAACCATTGCCAATCAGGAAGCCATCAAGATTGTTGTCATAAGATTCCAACCTAGAAGGAGCATCCATTTTCATGACCTGCCTGAGCATTGCTTTGGCTGCCTCGTTCATCTGAGGCTGATACTTCACAATTTGTCCATCAGGAGCACTAGAACGCTCATTCTCAGAAACACCCTCCTCCCTGAGCCTTCGTTTTTTGTTGGCTTCTGTTATGCGCCTGTTGCTTTCATTTTGCTGCTGTACAAACTGAGCCAGGAAGCCTGGGCTCTGCATAGCCTTTGCCAGGAATGACATCATCTGTTGCTGACGCTGCTCCATCCCTTGAAGTCGCTGCACCATGGTTTGCAACTGGCTATCTGTGGACTGTTGCTGCTGCCTCAACCTAACAAGTTCTTGCATAAGAACATTCTTGTCCCTCTTAAGCCTCTCTACCTCTTCCTCAAGCCCAAATTTTCCAACCTCAACACAAGCGCCAACAGTTGAGTTCTGTCCACGAGTTTGTTGCGGCTGTTGATTAGTATGTCCATGAGCAGGTTTTCGCCGACTGATAGTCCTAAGCAGGTGCTTCTGACCCCTCAAAAATCCTTCATTGGCGAATTCCCAACGGTCTGGATCCACCTTTCGAAAACCCTGTTTGAAAATAGAGACAACAGTGTACAGAAAGATTAAGTCCAAAACAAGCAAAACAAAAACATACAAATCACATCAGCACTGCCCTGTCTGGTAATATCTGGTGGGGAACAAAAATAGCTTAGGCTTGGTGTTACAAACAGTAAACATTACTAGAGGATAACAGGCAAGGATTAGTTCTCCTTTAGCTAAAATCAATAGGTAGTTTTGGAACCCTTGTTGTAGCATAAGAGGAGCACTCCTATTAGCCTTTTGTACATAATGCAAGGAATCTAACTTCAAGGAAAGAAGTTTCATATTAGATTTGGCTGCTTACTATAGGTAAATGAGCATAGAAGTTTTCCTTGACTTCCAGTACTGTTGATCACTTCTTGGCTTGCCAAGGGTAGAAAAGCAAAAAATTGCTAGTGCCTGAGGTTTGAGAGAGATGAAGTGGCAACAAGAGGTGGGATAAAAATATTTCAAAAAGAAGGTTGCTTCCAATAGATCATGTGCAAAATCTCCTCGCAATGTTTCCTGGAGTTCAACAAGGAAATCACAGTGTAGAGTCATAGACAACAAGCGAGCAGTACCAGGCTTGCTTGGTAAAGTCAAAGTGATACTTTATTAGTTCATAACATAATCAAACATCAAACCAACCAGAATGTTTCTCTAGTTATTGTAACTGGTTATTAAATGTGCCCTCAACCTAAGAGCAGAGCTACAAATTCAAACCATTAACAGCATCAGGGATTCATTTATTAAGAGAGCATCGTTTTCATAGCTTTCCCATCCATGACTAGACAGACAATAACTGTGAAATGATATTGCACATGAGAAAAAGTGTTCAAACAAGGTTGAGGAACCTCTCCTCTATTGAGAAGCTGATACCATAGCCCCAAGCTAACAGTAATAATAGCAAAGGACACTAGCCATTACTTATAATTATAAATGAAATCAAACACACTTAACTCAACAGATTGTCACACATGGCTAACAGGCATCATGCCATTTCATGACTACTTGCTCGTGGTAAAGGCATTCCAACTATTGTAGGGAGTACAATGCCCCCCTGTATTCTGAGAAAGGAAACTGCATTTCCTCTTGATTTAAAATAAGTGCCAGAATTGCCTTGACACAATATTGAAATTGAAAGGATAAGCTCTTGCTGAGCTTCCACATGCAGCATGAGATAATACTGACAACTTTTCTAGACAGCTTGGAAAATTTTGCCAGAATTTCCTTGATGTAACATCAAAGTTGAATGGATAAGCTCGTGCTGAGCTTCCACATGCAGCTAGAGATAATATTGACATCTTGACTAGATAGCTTGGAAAATTTTATTTTGACCTCAGCTTGGTTTCACTTAGAAATGGAAATAAAATTAAAAGAGAAGAGACATTGATAACCTTTTTATCCTGTATGGTCAACATAAGGCACACTTCTATTTTCTTGTTCAGTTTCTGCTCCATTTGGTTGCTGATAATGCAGGGAGACAACCAATTAAAACTTTAAACTTGAACACATCCATTCTTCGTCTCTTCTGACTTGATTGAAGATTTTTTCATAGTGCACAAAAACATAAAGTACTTGTAATAATTTTTTGCACTTGTAATAAAAATAAAATAAGTACCTGTAATATTTTTTTTTCTCCCCTGGATTTCTTAGCAACCAATAGGAGGATTTATAATATTTTCGTTATTTTCACAAGTGTGTTAGTATAGCCTAGCCCTTTACTTTCACTTGAAGTCATTCACCACTAATCATAATAAATTAATTCCAAATTCCCTACCCAAAGTAGATTATAGAAATAAATTCCCATCCCTCCAAAAAAAAATCCAAAAAGAAAGAGACAGAAACCTACATTATCTTTCTTTCTTTCTTTCTTTAATCTCAGCGCTTATGGTTCTTTGATAGCCCAATTAATTCATTTCCAAACTTTAAAATATATCCTAAAAAATTAAAAGATATACCTAATTACCCAAAAAAGTATCATCATAAAAAACCAAAACCATATGCACTGATGACTGATGTCCCCAATGACAGAACAGAGATCAGTCTTCTTCCTTCTGATGCTCATGCATGCAACTACTTGCCAAGGCTATGCAGTTGCAGAAAATTGTTCAATACAAGTAGCACAAGAGTTTCAAAGAAGGGTGAGCAGAACAACTTAAAAAATCAAGTGGGTCACTAGTTAAATGAGATTTTCACCACAATCAAATGACAGCTTTCCCTGTCACCAATTTTCTCATACTGAACAAGAATGATTACATTTTGCAAGTTTGCAAACCCCATGCCAATTATTTCACTTATCTATGTAACATCAAAATCTGTTGCAAATAACTTAAACAGGCAAATCAACCACATTCACCAGCGAACACTAACACAGATTCATTCCTCAAAATTCCTACATAAACTTCAAACTATTTGTAAGGAGCATCCCTTCTTCCATCCCTTGACATCTTCAATGATCAAGCATCGAATTCACTATTGTAATGAAAATCTAACCCACAAGCGCTTTTCTGTAGATGAAAATGGTTCCCTAGTTCATAACAAATAAACATGGATCATCACCATTTACATTCAACAACAATATTGTGTCCTTAAAGGAATATCCCTGAGAGCACAACAAGCTCATAGAACATACCACACACACGCCCCTATCCTTCCCCAACGTTTTTGTAACAAATGAGTTCAATTCTTGCAAGAATACAAACTCTACTCCACGTAGTAAATTGTGGTCTACACTGAACAGAAACTAAGCCATGACTGCCTTTTACCATCCTAACTACAAGCAAATCAAACAACTCCACTGACTACCAGATATCAGCAAGCAATCAACTGAAAAGAATAACAGAATCACAAATCAAACTTATTAAAAAAAAAAAAAAAACTTAAAAGAAAATACGTCAACAGATTAGAAAGCAAAATGCAATAGAAATGAAGAAAAATCCAAAAATATATAGAGAGAGAAATAAAGAAAGCGAAATCCATACGTATGTATTAAGTTGCCTAACAAAGCTGGAGAAGTTATTATGCTTAAAATACTTCGGCAAAAGATCGCGAGCGAACTCCGGCGGATTCCAAACCACAAAACTATTATTCGTTGAACTCCAAGACACCACGGCGTCGGTCTCCGGGTCGTCTACCATGTCGTAAGTCTTACTCAGAAATGGCGGCGGCGAATTTGACTGGGACGCCATCGGCACCGGCGCCGCTTGTGCTCCACCGCCGCTAGTAGAGGCGTCGCCACCGCTTGCAGTGGTGTTTATTCCATCCATCAGAGTAACGTGAATGCTTGCTGACTGGTAAGTTGGAGAATTTCTTAGGGTTTTGGAAGGGCAGACATTGGTGAGAACATAAACCCTGGATTGAAGGAGAGGAAAGAGAAGCGGGAGATGAGGAGAGGTAAGGATGAGACAAGTGGTTATTATAGTCCGGTCAAGGAAATGATCTGTGGGATGGGATTTTATTAAAGAGTCCACACGACGGGCGGAAACAGTCACGAGCCGGTTGCCCTTTTGCCCCTTCCTTTTTTTGGAGGTGATGACTGATGATTGCAGTTGAAAACTTGAAATTACTGATTTACTCCTGCTTTCTTTGTTTTTTTCAACCTTATTTTTCAAGAAATATGAATTAAATTCTTTTGCTAAGAGAGCTTTAAGGTGAGTTTATTGGTGGAAAAATATCTCCATATATATATATATATATATATATTATCTCTAACTTTTTATGTTTATCCATTTAATTTTAAAAAAATTATTATTTTTTAACACATATTCATGTATATATTAATTATGTTTTTTATAAAAGAGCAAGAGATATTTAAGAATATAATAACAGTTATTTTTAAAAATGATTTTTGCTTAAAAATATATTAAAATAATATATATATTTTTAATTTTTTTTTATATTATCACATTAAAACGATCTGAAAATATAAAAAAAATATTAACCTGAAGTAAAATAAAATAAAATAAAATTTAAGTTTTTATAAAAATACTTTTTAATTGAAAAAACAAACCAACCTTAAAGAAAGAGATTGTAATTAGATTTTAAATTTAATATTCAACTTTAACAGGTTAATAGGTTAATGTATGTTTATTTTTCTTTTATTTTAAGAAGTGACATTTTATCTTTTTCAATAATATCTCAAAAATATTTTATTTTTAATAGTTCAAAACCCTTTTATTTTTAGAAGTAGTCAATTTCTTATATTAGGTTGAAAAATATAGAAGATAAAACTTTCGAAATAGACCTTTCATATCACGAAAAGAGAGACACGTTTATAGTTGAATTTAAATCCAAGTTTAATGAATATAACTTCTATATTTTTTTTAATGACTATAAGAAAAGAAAAGAAAATTGATTTGTCCTTTTTTTTTTTTTAATTCAAAGTACCAAGTATCGAAAAAGAGAATGAGCTAGAAGTCTATTATGAATGGGCCAAGCTGGAAGTCCGTATTGTGTGGGATGGTCTCCACTCTCCACTCCTTGCTAGTCTTCACTTCAGGCTTTTGCTAGCAGTCCATGGCCTCGTAAAAGATGAGGCGAGCTGAAAAAAGGTCTTCGAAAACACTTTTCTAATTGGCGGGAAAACAAGAAAAACATGAGCTCCTCGGCGATTGAGGCAGATACATCCGATCTGGTGTGCCAACTCGACAACGTCCAAGGCATTGTCGATGCCCTCTCCACCGTCCGATGGAAACGTCATCAGGTCTACCACCACATTTCTCCTTCGCTTTTGATTTCATTTTCTTACAACTCTAGGGTTTTAAGTTTTAACCAGCACCACACCACGTTTCAATCTGATTCATTGTTTTTCAATTTATTATACTGTTATGAAATATCAGGACGCAGTTGTTGAATTATCGGAACACGGCATCGTTTTGATTGTTGAAGAAACCGGCTGTCTTCAAGCCAAAGTTTATCTTCAAAAAGAGGTGATTATTTCTAACTAGCTAAATATGAAAGAAAATCTCCTCAATCCCCTGTTTGTTTGCCTAGAAAAAAAATCAACAAAAAGAAGAAAGTGGCATTCCACCAAAGGAGCATGAAAGCAGGGCCCAAACACGCTCTAGGCTACTTACACCTTGCTAATTCTTTTGTAGTATTTGTTTCTTCTTCTTCTTCTTCTTTTTTAATATTAAATAGAGAGTCAGGGTTTTTTTTTGGGTTAATGGGCTATAATATTGAAATCTTGATATCCATTTGTAGCTTTTTATTAGATATGAATATACTGCTCAAGGGCGGCCTCGATTTGGATTGAGCTTGGGGCTTTTTGTCGATTGCTTGAACACATTTTCGGTTCCTGGGCATTCCAGCACTATTGAAATTCGATACCCTGGACCAGACATGCAGCTCCTAATCAAGTATGTTCATGTTCTTGCTTGTTGCAATTTGTTAAAAATGAGAATTAGATAATTAATTTTTTGTATATGTGGATTTGAGGTCTAAAGTTTACTAATCAGTTGCTTGAATTTTTTCTATTATAGATTTACACACGGGGGGTTCGAAGGAAATAAACTAGTACTTTAGTGATTCTACTGTTGATTATCTGGCATGGTTCGATCTGACTTTGATTAGAATGTTTGATTGAATGAACTTGATGACTAACGCTGGCTAATAATTTGTTGTTGCAGAGAAATTTGGGGATTGGAAGAGGATTTAAGTTTCTGAACGTTAAAGTTTCTAGATTTGGGAGCTTGTCTTGATTATTGTTTTCATTTGCTTTTTAACAACCAAACAAATTATGAATTACTTTTTGAACAAAAACCTTAACATTTAATTAAGCACCGATTATTTGGATATTCCAGATGAAATGAGGTGATGGAAATTGAAAAGTAATAGATTGTGATCCCATGAAACCTACGATCCGTCTTTCACAATTTTTTCATGGTTAAAAAGAACTCCAGTTATCAAAAGCAATCATATTTTATTAGGCAGAAGCGTTTTTTACACTCTGAATTTAAAATACCTAAAACTCAACAGGTCTTCCTGTTTATTTTGTGATTGTTATCATAAGCTGCTGTTTTCCAGAGTGATAGCTTTATAATAGAAGTAATTTCTATATCTGGATTTAGAATCTGTCTAGATCCTGCTTTAACCTATACCTCTATCTATATCTCAGGTCTGCTGATTCACTAGATGACTGCATTTATGCGGAAATCAGGACTAGAATCCCAGAGACAATTTCATGGGACTACAACTTTGAACCTGCAGGAAGCACACCGCTTAGCTTCACTGTCAAGGTATGCTCTTGCATTTGCAATTATAATAAAGCGGGGCACTGTTTTGGTCCCTCATTTATGATCGAGTCCTGCAGGAGTTAGTAATGTGCATATATTTCTGGCATGGCTGTTGGCCTTTATGAATATCAGTTCCACAGCATGCCCCCGATAATGTAATTGCAAATGTAGCTTTTACTGTACAACTGGCTCTCGGAGCCTACCTGCTTTGATGTCAACTTAATATTTCAATCAAGTTTGTTTGGCTATATCAGTTATGAATATGCCTGTAATATGTGGCCCTTCAAAGATATCCTATTCTCAAGCCAGAAATGCAGAAAGATGTGAGAAAATTTGTTTGAAACATGCATTTTTCTTTACTTGATAGCTTCTTGTATTTCATAACTAGTTGTGATTAATTGTCTGAAAATTATGGTATTCACAACCCAGTCTGCAGCGCTGAAGGAAGCTATTGATGATCTTGAATGGCCAGGATCTTGCATCCAGATCATACTTAAACCAGTACCCCCTTCTGTTACCTTCAGAGGAGAAGGCCATGGAGACTTACAGGTTTATTTCTTGTGCGAGCAAGTAGTTGTAAGGATTTAATTGATACTCGAAGTCTAAAACCTTTCACTCTTGCAGATAGACTTCATGTATTATGCAAACACTGACCTGCTAATTGCATTTCACTGTGATCACCAAGTCTCTTACCGGTATTATTCAATTGTTTTTAATTTATTATACCAGAGGCAACATTCTTGTACAATTAAGTCATTCATCCTGTTTTTTCACAAACATGTGGACAGGTATAAATACAAGTTCCTTCGAGCCACAACTTCTAACATGCCCAGTAGTGTTACTAAAGACAACAGAGGAAGCAAGTTGACCATTGGAAGAGGTGGAATGTTGAAAGTTCAGCATCTGGTTTCTGTTGCAAGACCATCTACTTCACATCAACACATTGATTCTGCTGGCTATCAGCAACCCAGTCGAATTGCTTATATTGAGTTCTTTGTGAAGCCAGAGGAAGATGAAGACACCGTAAATGATTGATTGGCTGTTCAATATGTCCTTTATATCCTTCACTTACTGCAGAATAGCTGCAATAAAGCCAGTATCAATGCCCTGTTTCTTTAACGTAAGAAGATTGAAAGGTCACATCCTGAGCTTTATGGTTCAAGAGATACTCATAAAAATTAGTTAAAACTAAACTTTGTCCCCAGTATCGCCCTGCCCAAATCCAAACGAATGATCTCAGGGTGATGCCGCCCCATGGAGGTTTGAACTGAAACAACCAATGATGACTACCATGAAAATTCAACAGCAAGGTAACACCTCGCCTATTTTTTCTTTTACAGGAGGGGCTGTGTGGAAGTGTTTCTTAAAAAGGAATAATAAAGTGGAAGAAGAGGAAATTAAAAGCAAGCTCTTCCTGATTTTTTTTCCCCTTTTACTATTTAATCAGGAAATTTCAGAAAACCTTTTGTCCCATTACCACCAAGGATTCGAGCAACAGGACCAAGTGCCTGATTACGGCCAGAACATAAATTAATATTTTAAACATGGTTCCCTGGATTAATATTGGTGCTAGCTAATATTTTATACCATTAATTAGTTGTCCAAGATTGATAGAGAATTACAATGGATAAAGGTAACACCAAAATGTGGCTCATAAATGTGGCTTTAATTCTCATTGCAAATCGTGTGTCGCTCATAAATCTCTTTTAAGCAGCATTATTGTCTGTTGATCCCATAATTGAGAAGGAAGGAAAGAACATCAACTTATGCCTTAAAACAACATTGCATTTTAACATGTATTCCACATCTCTTATCCCAAGAAAGTAAGGATTCTCCCACTATTTATACATCCTAGTTCTTGTAAGCTATAAATTTCAACAACACCACCTTGATTGATTAGAGAAGGTGCAAGAAAATGTACAATTGAAGATTGTAGCAAATAGAAGGTCAGAGACCAAAAAACATAAAATAAAAGAAATTTTAACAAAGCGACTAAAAAGAGAAGAAAAGAAGGTTCAAGTTATCAGAAAAAATTAATGAATATTGATTGAAATTCAAAATTATCTCAGGAATATTAATTAATAATAAATTGATTCTACTACCCATTAACTTCTAATTTGATAAGCAAATAAGTCATTTATGGGGTTATTTGAGAGGGAATAAGTGTTACACACTAAATTAATTAGAGAGGTTATGAAGTAATTTGGGTCAAATGATAAGAAAGACAGACTTGGTAATTGATTAAACTTGGTAAGTGTTTTATATTAAAATAAAATTTAGACTAGAAAAAAAAAAGACTGACGTGGTTGTGGATTAGACCAGGTAAGTATTACACATAAAGATTGGAGGGTGACAAAATTTAAATTAGAAGAAAAGGAAGATATACTCAGCCATAGATAAGATTTGATAAGATCTAGATTTGTAAAAGAAACTGGATAATTTAAACATGTAAAGTAATGGAGACAAGTAATTTTAGTAATGCATTTTTGAAATAAGAAAATAATGGAGAAAATGGATAGTTAACAAGCAACTATCCATAACCATTTTTTTTTTTAATATAACTCAAGTATAGAAACAAGAAAACAACAACTCATCAGATCAATAATAATTGCTTTGTAATTGAACAAGTTCTTCAAAACTTGTTTATTAGTAGGCTTGTAATCCTATAAAGAGTTAATCAGTATAGGCAAATAGCTTGTAAGCTGACAATTAATAGGTTATAACCAATATGCTTGTAAATAAGTAAGCTTGCAGTTTCCTCTGTAATCTAGTAAACTTGCAGTTTTCATTACCAAAAAACCTAGAAAATACCAAAAATATATCAGTTCATGTTCTTCTATTAAGGAATTCTCGTGCATGGTTGTAATCAATTGAAAAATCATCCAATAAATATAAGTTATTTGATCCTAAACTATTAAGTTATCTCTCACATTCAAAGCATTTAAGTTATTTGATTACTCTTTTAAGTTTAAACTTGCTTTCTAAATATAAAAGAAAGATTGTAAAATCTTAAATTCATATTTGAGAGATATTATTACAAGTCTGAAATTGTAGGAATAGTTAAAGGTTTAAATCTAGAGTTCCCATCGTCAACATCAAGTTTAACATTTAACTTTAAAATTCAAAGTTCTTCTAATCAAGACAAATATATATATATATACCTCGAAACATAACCGAACCACATTTTGGTTAGGCTTACAAAGACAGAAAAAACCCAACTATCCTCCCCAGGAACTTCATAATGTCAATATTTAAATAAAAGAAAGAAATACTCGGCTGTAGATAAGATTTGATAAGATCTAGATTTGTAAAAGAAACTGAGTAATTTAAATATGTAAAGTAACGGAGACAAGCAATTTTAGTAATGCATTTTTTAAAATAAAAAAATAATGGAGAAAATGGATAGTTAACAAACAACTATCCATAACTTTTTTTTTTAATATAACTCAAGGACAGAAACGAGAAAACAACAACAACTCATCAAATCAATAATAACAATTGCTTTGTAATTGAACAAGGTCTTCAAAACTTGTTTATCAGTAGACTTGTAATCCTATAAAGAGTTAATCAGTATAGGCAAATAGCTTATAAGCTGACAATTAATAGGTGATAACCAATTGGATTGTAAATAAGTAGGCTTGTAAATAAGTAAGCTTGCAGTTTCCTATATAATCTAGTAAATTTATAGTTTTCATTACTAAAAAACCTAGAAAATACCAAAAATATATCAGTTCATGTTCTTCCATCAAGGAATTCTCGGCATGGTTGTAATCAATTGAAAAATCATCCAAAATATAAGTTATTTGATCCTAAACTATTAAGTTATTTATTGCTTTCAAAGCATTTAAGTTATTTGGTTACTCTTTAAGTTTAAATTTAAATTCATATTTGAGAGATATTATTACAAGTCTAAAATTATAAGAATAGTTAAAAGGTTAAATCTGGAGTTCACATCGTCAACATCAAGTTTAACATTTACCTTTAAAATTTAAAGTTCTTCTATTTAAGACAAATACATAAAAAAAAAAAAAACCGAACCACATTTTGGTTAAGCTTACAAAGATAGAAAAAACCCAACTATCCTCCACAGGAACTTCATAATGTCATTAATAGATTATGAAATAGCTAATGGATTAAAAATTACCATGAACTTTCAGTCTAAACCTTTTTTTATTTGGTTTAGGTCCCTAACCCTTATTTTGTCCGCAATGCCATCTCTTTGTTCAGTTTCCATCTTAATTTCAGGAAAACTTAGAGCCTATTTGGGAATACGATTGAAACCGCATTTTTTTAAATTTTAATTTTTTTTTACGTTTTCAAATCGTTTTGATGTGTTAATTTCAAAAATAATTTTTAAAAAATAAAAAAAATATCATTTTAATATATTTCTAAACGAAAAATACTTTAAACTACAACCGTTACCACAATTCCAAACATGCTATTATTAAGAATACTTCAAAAGCCCAACCTTTCTTTCAACATATGGACAGTAACCCTAACCTAAGTTTTAAGATACACAACAAAAACTAAACTGTACATGTTTACGCATGTCTCGTGTTAACTCATGTTAATAACAACTATATATTTTGTTTTGATGGCAATTTTTGTCCCTAAACTATTGAGATTGTGGCATGTTAACACCTATATTATTATTTTGGTCAATTTTATTCTTAAATTATCATATTTTAGACAAATATCATCCATTTGTTTGATCCCATTATTAGGTCAATGGGTCAAACTTTGATCTTTGATCAAAATTCACCATAAAAATCATTTTTTGGTATTCTCAACTGGCTAATAAAAATTCAATTGCTTTCACAAGTAATTTTAACATTTTAGGAAGTCAGAGAGTTTTTAATTTTCTAAAAAAAATGGAAATATATTCACTTGATCCAAAACTCATTTATCATTATAATATGACCTTTGAATTCAACAAAACAATTGCCATTAGACCCATATATTTTAGGGTATAAGCTTTTCATTCAAAGACCAATAAATTTCAGAAACTTACAAGCTTTAATTAATAAAATGCTTATCAATTGATGCTTGATGATTAGATTGCATTTGTTCTTTCCATTTGGCTCACAGATTAATAGAATTACACTTAGTTTGAGCTAACTTCAAATATCAAAATTACCTTCCCATTTTAAAAATTGATGGAGAGCCTCCTCAAACAGAGGGACCTTTTCTTCTTTCTCTCAGCTGAAGTGGAAATGACCAAATCCTGCATATTTTCATTAGATTAAAAAAAATAAAAGCAAATAAAAAGAAGAAGATGAAGAAGTATTAAGAAAGCAATGGAGATCAGATAACAAGATGTCCGAGATGTTATTCTGGTGCATACCTCGACAAGGAAAGTTGTGGCTGCTGCTGTATTTTTCTTGTGGTTGCATTAATTCTTTGTTAAACGTAAATTGCAGATAATATACAAGTATATGCATTAGTCTGGATGAGATCAAACTGCACACAAAAGCACCGAATAGGGCCCATAATCTTAATATTCCATTCGATCATGAACAATTACATGCACGTGTGTGTATAAAGCAGGCAAAGATCCATGATCGGGGGTAGAAGTTAATTACCAGAAATTGTGCTTGCAACTGAAATGACTCTCATGGCGACTATTTCTCGCAATAGGTTTTATCAGATCAGATCCCAGCATGACACACAAGGATTTTTTCAGCAGACCTTCACCGAGCAACTAATGAGTATCCTGAGGTGTCACAACAGCTGGATGCAAGCCCCATCGATTCATTTAACTTCGGACCGACTTTAAAAAAAAAACCAACGCCAGGTTTTCAAATTGATTTTCATCAGCTCCTGTTTCTTGCTGAGACAATTAAATTATTTTCTTCGATATGGAGCTTGACACTCTCAAGCAACGTGTGGAAGACCTTCGAAGCCTCAGAAGTTAGTCCTTTGGGTAGAAACTGGTTCAATTTCTGTGAGTACTTAACAGCAATCTGGAGTTCCCATTCATTCAATTTACAGGAGATGGTATTCTTCCACTCCTTCGATCTCCCTTCCAAGCAAAGACCATATACCAGGGCAGCGAATGAAACAGGATCTGGAAAGATCCCCTTACCTGTCATTTTATCACGAAGCTGCAAAGCAGCATTAACCATTTTATGATGGCAAAGGCAAATGAGCACAGAATTATAAGCAGCAACCCTCTGCTCCCATCCATCTGAAATCATCGTTCTAAAAAAATCCATCATCAGAGAAGCTTTAATCTCTAGAGACTCATTTGCTTTGTTAGAAACTGCAGTTGCCACATTGTTCGTTAGGCCATTTATCAGATAGTTGAAAGTAACATCATTAGGAATGCACCTGTTCAGCAACATAAGTTCAAAAAAGGAGCAAGCTTTTGAAATTTTTCCCTCTTTACAGAAGCACCCAATAAGAATAGTGTATGTAACAACATTAGGCTTCAATCCAGAAGATCGCATCTCTTCAAATGTCTTTTCAGCCCTGCTGGAGTCTCCAGTGCGACAAAATCCATTAATTAGAGAGGTGTAAGTTACCACATTTGGCTTGCATTTTTGTTTCACCATCTGTCCAAACAACTTCAGTGCATTATGCAAGTCGTTCTGCTTTACATACCCATCTATGATTGTTGAATAAGTGAACTCATCAGGCGAATGATCCCCATCTTTCATTCTTTGGACACACGTCAGTGCATCATTCATCATTCCAAATTTGCAATAACCCTTAATCATGGCATTGTATCCCACAACACCAGGATCCATACCCTTTGCAATTGTGAGCTCAAAGAGCTTTATGGCCTCATCGAGTTTTCCATGTCTTATAAATCCATCAACCAGAGTGGCACTAACAAATGCATCGAGGGATAAATTTTGGTGAAGCATCTCCACAAGCAAGAGCTTGGCAGCAGAAAGCCTCCCCTTCTTGCAAAGTCCATTCATTAAAACATTGTAAACATTTGCATCAGGTAACACTCCTCTCTCCACCATTTTATCTCGAACTGTCAATGCAACATCAACCTCCCCGGCGGCAACCAGGCCATGAACAAGAGCTCCATAAGCAACCAAATCCAGTGGATGCCCTTTCTCTGTCATCCCAATGAATAAATCAAAGGCCCTAACACATTTCCCTTGTTTGCAATAGACATGTATAAGAGGAGTATAACTAAGTTTATTTGGCGACAACCCCCTCTTTATTGCATGTTCTAGAAGTTCTTCAGCTTCATGAACTTTCCCATCCCTACATGAACCACTAATCAAAGTATTATAGGTTGTGATATCAGGCTCACAGCCATTCTCAGTAATCCATCTTAAAGTCTTCCCCACTTCAATCTTACAACCATGCTTAATTTGAGCGTCAACGATACTGTTATAAACTTGAACATTCACATCCACACCCCTCTCCTTCATTTCCACCAAAAGCCCATCAACTGCCTTGAAATTGCATTTTTTACAGAGCCCATTAATCATAATCCCATAAGTTTCAGTTGTAGGTAAAAACCCCTTCATTTTCAACTCCTTGAAAAGGCCATTAGCTCTTTCAACATCACCTCTCTTCCAATACCCATCAACGAGAGTATTATAGAATACAATATTCGGAATGCAGCCCTTTCCCCACCTATCATTAATCAACTTTCTACCCTCCTCAACCTTCCTTTCTTTACACAACCCCCTCACCATTATACAAACACTATAGTTATCCCAACATCCATCCCTTTTAACCATTTCTTCGTACACTTTACGGGCAATCTCAACTTTTTTCTGTTGAACAAGGGCATTGAGCAACGCATTGCAAGCAATAACATCAGGAAGGTAATTATGAATATCATAAGCAATATGGTACAGCTCAAGAGCTCTATTAACCAACCCAGAATCCACATACGCGCCAATAACAAAACTCAATGCTTCGCGGGTGGGAGCCAAATCTTTATACTTCATAGTCTCTAACAAATTCTCAACCTCCACAAACACTCTACACCTCGCTAAAAGCTTCAAAAGTGTAGAACAAGAAAACCCATCAAGCAAATCGTTAAAATCCGATCGTTTCGAGGCCCATTCGAAGAGCTTCAGACCCAATCCTGGGTCGCGAATTCGATCAAACACAAAGTGGGCAATCCCCGAAACTGGAGTTTCGCAGCCCGAAAAACAGGTTTCGAGAGATTTTTCCCAGTGTGGATGGGTACTGAGGATTTGGATGATGTCTTTGACAAGAATTTTAATGTGGGGAGGGAAGGGAAAGGGAGAAGGAGAAATGGGTTTTGGGTGATGGAGGGGTTTGATGCGAGAAAGAAGCGTGTTAATTTTAGACATGAGAGAAAGAGTCGAAAGGGAGAAGATAATTTTATAAGGGATTTTCGGTTTCAAATCCTCTGGTCTTTGTTCTTGTAAGGGATTTACTTCCGCATACTGGTCTCCTTGAATGCGTACATGGAAATTTTCTACTGTTCGGCTCATGCTACTTATCACGTGTTTTACACAAAATTATACAAGAAAATATAATTTGGGACTGGGGACACGAAAACACGCCGGACTTGATTATGAATTATACTCGATAAAACTCCACATTTATATACAAAGAAAATATACATGCTGCAAGAGTTTTAAAACAAGAAATTGATCAACATAAATAATTAGAATGCAAAAAATAACTTACATATTGCAAGATCTTTAAAATAAGAAATGTTAGTTTATCGGTTATCTTCAAATTCTCTATCTAAAGAAGAATATTAGAGAAGAACAAATCATTTAATAGAATCCATAACAATAATAATTCTTCAAGTCAACTAAGTCCATGAGATCTTCAAAATATATATCAAGTAGTTTGATAACCTTATAGGTTGATAGATTTAGTAATCCTGTAACTATTAAGGTTGTAACAATATGCTTGCAATTATAGGTTTGTAGCTGGTACATAATAATTTGCAAAACCATCAAAAAATCCAAAAACATGTTATCCCATCAAGAATTTTTCTCGGATTAGGAACAACACCATGATTAATTTAAAATGTTTTTAGTTAAGAAAAATATAAAATAACTTAAAATATGATGTCTCGAGCATTTGAAATAAACTAGTAGTGAAGCATGACCTCTCTTATAATTGTTCCTTTCTTTTCCTCTGAATCATTAACAACTCAATAGATTTAAAGAAAAGCTTTGCATTGGCTCCAAACAATTCAACTATAATTTAAATTATAGTAGATAGCTTTGCTTGAACTAATATGGAATAGAAAGGTAATATAAAAAATGCCAAGCCTAAGTATGTGTTTAGCTGCACAAATAAATTACTTGGACTTGTCATGCTTATTACCTCTTGGGCTCGGTTCAACCTTTTGAAAGTTATGCATAGTGTTAGAAAATTTGTTTTAAAATCATAGTTAATTAACACATTTGAGGTCAAATTTAATATGACTTCTACATATTTATTTTTTTTTTTTAAGATCTTATAACATATAGTCAAGCTCATCATCTTCATATCCCAGTTGCTATCAAACTTAAACCTTTTATTGTCATATAGCCAAACACTTTTAAATATATATAAAAAAACATGTTTTACTTTCCATACTTTCTCTAGAACATTAAAATCAAAAGGAGTTGATGAAGAAAGGTTAATCATAAAAAGTGTCTCACCCCTAAAATTAGAGTCGGTTACTTTACGTAAAAATATAAATTTTATATACTATTTTATTTACTTAAATCATTATGATTTTTAAACTAATTTATTAGAGACTCCCATCCATAATCATTATAAGATTTTCCTCAGAGTTTTCACTAATTTCGATCAGGATAATGAGATTGTACGCAATACCAGCTATCAATGTTTTTCATGCATAAGGTCATAAATTAGTTTATTTATAATTCCACTTTGTTGTTGTTGTTTTACCCGATTGAAGAATTTATATGATTCATCATTGAGTTGACATTTCACGTTCCTATTTATTACTTTATCTCATCCAAAATTTAAGTTAATTTATTGGGGATGTCCATCCAAATTTGTAATAATTTTTCTCCTAATTTATAATTTTTAAATTATATATTATCCTATTGAACACTTATATATTTATTTTTAGGCCAAAGGTTTATATTCTCTTCTTCTTATAAAGATTTCATCCTCAAGATTTAAATTCATACCTAAGTTTGGAAACAAGTTTGGATATTTCTTTTTCATTTCTGATTTTCCTTTCCCAATCTCTTCTTTGATTTAAGAGTTCCTCCATAATATTCTCGTCAAAGAAACCTTTTTATTTCATAACTCCTTCTCACTTCGATCAAGGGTTTTCATTGGTTTTCATCTACAGTGTCAAATCTTCCTTGATATCTACCGACACTTATGAAAGCAACCCAAAGGGATTAACCTTAGCCTTCCAAAACAAAGGGATTAATGATCATGGGTCTTGGTTACGTGTGGAGGCAATTCCAACTTATAGGCAATTGATCTTATCTTCTTAATGATCTCAAAAGGCCTTATTTATCTTGATGCTAGTTTCCCTTTCATTCCAAACCAAATGATATTTTTACAAGGTGCAACATTCAAAAACACTTGATTTCTCAAATCAAACTCCTAGGATCTCCTTTTATTATCTGCTTAATTTTTCTATTCGTGTTGGGCTGTTTTTATTTTTTATTTTTAATTATCTTCACCTTATCACTGGTAATTTATACCAACTCAGACCCAATCAAATTCCTATCATCAACTTCCTCTCAATATATTAGAGTACAATATTTATTTTTATATAATGCTTCAAAAGAAGTCATTCTCACTTTAACCTAATAACTATTATTGTTAGTGAATTCCACCAATGACAAGTGATTCTCCTAATTTCTTTAAATTATAGTACACAAGATCTTAACAAATCCTCTAAGTTTTATATGATCCTTTTTAATAGAATATCCGTCTGAGGATGAAAAATAGTGTTTGGATTCAATTTTATTCCTGAGGATGAAAAATAGTGTTTGGATTCAATTTTATTCCTAGAATACGCTGCATACTTGACCATAATCAAGATCTAAACCTTATATCTCAATTTGATATGATTGATATTGGCACCTCATATATCCTTACTGGGTCCATCATTTATTTTTTTTTGGTAGAAGCAAAGCAAATTTAGCCAATTGATCCACTATGACCTATATGATATCATTTTCCTTCTTCCCCCTGGGTAGTTTGAAAACAAAATCCATAGTGATATCTTTCTATTTCCATTATGAAATCAGAAATGGTTGCAACTTTCCAATTGGTTTTTGGTATTCCATCTTTACATGACGACATATTCTATACTTGGCCACAAACTTTGCAAATTTCTTTTTCATGTTGAGCCCCCAACAAAACAATACTCTTTTAAATCCCTGTACTTCTTGGTATTACAGGGTGAACCACAAATCTAAGACTCATGGCCCTCTTTTAACACTTCTTTCTTGAGGGCCTTATCATCTGGTAAGTAAACTCAATTCTCCATTTGCAAAAACATTACAGGAAATACATGCAAGCAGATGCACATGAATGAAAATGAACAAACATTGTGATAGCAATCATTCAAGCATCCTCGCAGGTTGCTTGCATGCTTACACATTTCAAGGAGTGAGACAGCCATTCTCATTTTTGAGATAATTTTACAATCCAGAAAATACCAGCATCTTAATATGACATATACTCCTAAACTACAATATTTACCAGCATGCTTTTGCAGATTGCTAATAACTGGTGAACGTCCACCCACCTAAACAAGGCGCCTATCTCATCTCTCCATACAATGACCGTGGGTTGATCTTCATGAAAGCAACAACTCAAAAGGATTCAAACCTATTTGAAACGCTGTAATCTAAATGGGAAGAGAGATAACCACATATCAGTTAAATACAAGGCACTCCGCTCATATGATAGATATTTGATACTCAACAACCTACAATCTGGTCCGTGCCACATATCTCCTCCATCACCTAATCTTCTGTAACCACATCAGCACCCAGTCCAAGTGTAACATGGGCAATGTGATCTGGCAAGGTACCCGTCTTCTTCATCTCATCGAACACCTCATAAGCTCTATCTATATTTTCAATTCTTTGATACCCAGCAATTAAAGCAGTATATGTCTTCACATCGGGTGTGACATTATTTCTCTTCATATCATCAATCAGCATAGTAGCCATATCCAAGCGTTTTAACTTGCAAAATCCATCAACTAGACAAGTATATGTCTTCACATTGGGTGTGACATTGTTTCTCTTCATTTTCTTATACATTGACCAAGCCCTTTTCACATTTCCAACTCTACAGTACCCATCTATAATAGCTGTGAAAGCAAACTCATCTCGGCTCAAACCCTCTTCAGCCATCTCCTTAAACAGATTAAGTGCTTTAGACATTTTGCCTCTCTTGGAAAACATGTCAACAAGAACTGTACGTGTCACATTGTCTGGTTTGCACCCAAGTTTTGGCATTTTTCGATACAACTTCCAGGCCTTCATCGGATTTTTAAACTGTTTAGCATATCCATCCATAATGGCAGTGTAATGAATAACAGAAGGGAAAATGTTGTCCTTAAACATTATAGGAAGAACTTCCCATGCCTTTTCCACTGCCCGATACTTGCATAGCCAGTTTATGATTACACTATATGTGTATGAGTTGGGAAGAATATTTTGATCTTTCATTTGGTTTATATATATCAAAGCTTCTTCAAACTGCCCTCTGCTGCAATATTGATCAACGATATGATTGCAAGTGATAATATCTGGCTGGAGACCATCCTGTAGCATTGTATAGAAATTTTTTAGCGCTTCCTTTAAACACCCCTTTCTGCAGTATTCACGAATCAGGCTAATATAAATGATATAATCAGGAACCAAGCCATTCTTTCTCATCTCGTGCACAAGATTGTTTGCAGATTTCATATTATGCCCCTTTAAGAATCCATGGATTAAGGTGCTGTATGATATCAGGTCATGCTTGTACCCTTTAGCACTGAGCTCATGGAAAAAATTGAGACAATCGTTCACCAGTCCTTTAGTACGAAGACCCACAAGGACTGAGGTGCAACAAACAAGGGGTGGCTTCTTATTACAATGCTCCATTTCTTGTATTAAATTCATACCTGATTCAATATCTCCTTCCGTGCAAAAGGCATTGACTAAAATGCTGTAGCTATAAATGTCTGGCGATATTCCCTCATCCTTCATTTCTTCCAGAAGTTTTAAAGCTTCATCTGGTCTGCCTTTTTGGCAAAACCCCTGAATGAGAGCATTGTAACAATAAATGTTGAGAGGCTGGTTGCTACTTCTCAAATCCTGAATCTTGTTCCAAGCATCCTCAATTGAACCAACTCTACAGAGACCATGGATATATACACCATAAGTTACAACTGTTGGGTTTTCCCCTTTTTTCTCCATTTCTTCCAGGATCAGAGATGCTTGTTCCATATCTATATTCTGCCCATGACGTTCTTTACAGTAAAAATTTATCATAATTGTGTAGGTGTAAACATTTGGTGATGGCCCAGAATTCTTCAAATCATCAAACAAACTTCTAACAGCTTCCAGTTTATCTCCTTCCGCTAAACACTTGAGCAAGAAATTGCACGAAGAAATATTCAACTCAACACCAATTTTCTTAGCCTGCATAAAAACATCTTTCGCATCTGCAAGCATCTTATTCGATGCAAAAACCTTTATAAGTAAACTAAATACAGTAGCCGATCTTCCCACACACTCTGGTGAATCCAAGAATGTGGAGAACAACCCTGAAACATTAAGATTTTCTTCCTTGTAATAAAAAACAATATCTGTGAGCAAATATTGTGCTTCCCTCTGCAGGCCCGCCAATGCAAACACATGAACAATGGTTCTAAATGCATTAATTGAATAAAAAAATCCATAGACGTTCACGGATTTTGAGAATTTCACTTGCCTAGCAACCTCCCAATTCAAAGTCTTTAAAAGCTCCACAACAAGTCGAGACAATTCACACCTCTTTGGATTCTTAAATTTTATTCTTGGTACCATAAATTTATCAACGTCACTATCCGTTTCACTCATAGAACTATAATGAGACACATTGTCTTCCAATTGCAAAGCAGATAAATCTGAAAAATGTACATAAAGACAACCTCTGCGCCAAATAAGAAGGCTTCGAAGCAAACCTGGTTTCAATAAGCATGTTCTTGAATAACGACAAATACCCATTAAACCCAGATTGAGACTTTGCAAATTAAGCACTAGGAGTTGCATAATACAAAAGGCTGTGCCGCCATTGAGAATTATCCGAGAGCATCGCTTTTTTAGCTAATAATGATGATACTTTTGAATAACCAATAAGCTGCACTTGAAAAAAACAACCTTAGATGTAAAGAATTAAAAAAAAAAAAGACCAACTTGAAAAGAAAAGGCAATAGCAGCTTGTTTATGGCAAAGCAAAGAAAGGAACTTGGCATTTTAAAATTACAGTGAATAGATGAGAAAAATACCTCCAATTTTGAAAGGGCCATCCTTTTGAGAGAGAGACAAATGTGAAGTTATCTTTGATGTTTTTTTTTTTTTTTTCTAAAGTAAGACAGGAGGAAGAGAAGACAGGAGGGAGTTTTTGTCCGCTGATGCTCTTCGCACCGCCTCTCATGAGTGTGGTGGGCACTGCACGGAGCTCTGACTTGAAGCCTAGACAGCCGCTTATCAGGGCTTTATTTATGGGCTTACTCATGTGAGTAAGCCCATAAAAAAAGCCCTGAAAACAAAATAGGCATCACCGCGCTCCATCACTGCTACTTCCACCAACTCTCCTTTAACAATTTTAAATCAACACTTCTAAATTTATGAAATTTAGTGTGATTTGATGATTATGTTAGTGTTTAGTTTTTTCATATTGAGATTTAGTTGAATCTAGATCAATTGATATAAATCAAATCAATTAGGATTTATATGATTGATGATAAATGATGAATTTTATTAAATTGATATATTTTAGTGAGAACTGGTTAAGATTGATAAAAATATTTAGGATAATCAGTAAAAAGTTGTGTTAATTGATTAATTTTATGAAATTATTTAGTTTTTTTATAGTATATTTTAAAGTGAATTATTTAATTTTTGTAAGTGGTAAATTTTGTTGAGAAATTGTGAGATTTAATAAATTTTAGGAGAATTGGTTGACATTTGTGAGAATTGATGATTTTATTAAATATTGTAGTTTTTTTTTATTTTAGGGTTTTATGTGAATTATGTAATTTTTTGCTATTGATAAATTTTGGTGAGAATTTGAATGAGTTGATAAATTTTGAGAGAATTTATCAGAATTGTTGAATTTTATCAAATTATATAATTCTTTGCGAATTGGAGAGAATTAATTAGTAAATAGCAAATAGAGAGAGAGAAAAAAAAAGAGAAAGAGAGAAAGCATTATTATAGTAAATAGTGTTTTGTAAGAGGCAAAGTAAAATCCCCTTTTTTTTTATTTTTTGTTAACTTGTCAAACTTGTGACCCGAGTCGTAAGATGAGTATAACCTCATAGAAAACAAATCAAAATAAATCACAAAACTTAATTCCTAATCAATTTAATGTTAAAAGATAAAATTGAAAAAATAAGTTAATTAGAAAAAAAAACTCGAGTCAACAAAGTTAAATTGTTAAACTCGTGGTCCAAGTCATGAGACTGTGATGGTCTTATAAAAAGTAAATTAAAAAGAAATTATAAAACACAATCCTCGATATACCTAATGTTAAAGGATGCAATTGAAATTAAAAAAAAAAACATAGATTGAAAAAAAAAAGAGAAAAAAGAAAAATATTATTTCAACTAATAGTATTTTATGAAGTGGGGTACAATAAAATACATTCCTCTTTTAGTTTTGAGACTGAGATAACCTCATAAAAAAATAAATTAAAAAACAATTATAAGCACAATATTCAATAAACCTAATGTTGAAGGGTGAAATTAAAATTAAAAGATAAGAATAAATTGAAAAAAAAAACAAAGAGAGAAAAAAGAAAAAATATTATTTCAATGAATAGTATTTTTGAGGAGGGGTTCAATAAAATCCTCTTATTTTTTAGTTTTGAGACTGAGATTGTCTCATAAAAAATAAATTAAAAAAAATCATGAAACACAATCTCCAATAAACTTAACATTGAAAGATGAAATTGAAAAAAAAATATAAATGTAAAAAAAAGAGAAAAAAAAACATTATTATAGTGAATTGTGTTTTGTGAGGAGGGGTACAGAAAAATCCTTTCCTATTTTAGTTTTTTTTATTAATTAGGCATTTCACTAGCCAAACTAAAACAAGTCATATATAAAAGATGAAATTTTAATGAAATTAAAGTTGATATTACTTGAAGGATGTAAGTTGAGAAATGTCCAATTTGTTATATTGTTATACCTATTTGTTGTGATGTCAGTTTGAAGTCTATGGTTGGTTTGATAATCGAATATGAATTGAGATACTTAGAGTTTTACTTGAACAATAGACCTAACATAAAAATACTTTTCTAGTATCGAGTATATTTAGATCCCAAGTTATACCTAAATGGCTACACAAACATTATAGTTTGTAGGTCTATTTAGGATAGTTAGTGATACAATGAACTTAACATTGATACCTGAAATTATAGAAATTGAATATCCAATTATGTTTAACCATATATATGCTAATAATGAATTTGAATCAAATGATGAGGAAGATAAGGGTAATGTTTAGTTGATCCATATAAAGAAAATGAGTTTGGTGAGTTATTAAGCCAACTATAATTCATAAGATCTCTCATTCTTGAATTTAAGAATACTAATAGGGCTGATAAAATAGTATGCAATGGCTAAGCTACAAGTCATATGAATTCAAGTGTAAGTATTGAGTTAGAGGTTAAATAAAACTTCTAAACCAAGTATAAATTAATTAATGCAAGAACATAGTGGCACGTAACGAATTCATTACAATATAAGGTGCAACATTCAACCACAACCTATATGCAATTATAATATTCAAATGCACTAGAATGTTAATGGTACTTACATGAGGATTTCATAAGAATTATGATTTGTTTAAGTTTTCAAAGTTGATAGGTCCATGTGCATACATTAATTCATCAATTAAGGAAGATCATTGTTAGCTTGATTCATAATTTATTGATAATATAGTTTGTTAATTATAAGTGATGACATAATTATGAATATTGTGACTATTCAAGTAATGAATAAGTAAACAATATAGGTTTAATATCTCATATTGTAATGCATAAGTAGCTAAATAAAAGGTACTCGAGTGATTATTGGGTTCACACAAGAGCTTTTTTAAACATTGCCTAGATTGTTATCAACACTCTAATAATAAAATCCCAGTACAATTATCCATTAGAATCATAATGAGTATATGATGACATAAAAACATTTTAAAGGGTTTTATGGTCATTTAGAATTGCAATTGAGGGATTGAGGAATTGAGGAATTGTCATCCACTGATAAATCTCACTCACGTATACGAGAAGTTTATTATATAAATATTAGTGTTGGACATAATGTATTATATATATATATATATACATAGAGAGAGAGAGAGAGAGAGAGAGAGAGAGAGAGATGCCATGAACTAGTTGGATTTCATCATTATTGTTCATGCCATTTTATAAATAACTTTAGCACCAGGTTCAAATATTCAACGTTGAAAAAAAAACCTTTGAATTTGATGTGTTGTGTCCATCAAAGAAGAAATTTGATAACTAGTATAAGAAGGATAAATGAATAAAATAATGGAAAGAAATTGAACTAAAGAAGAGTAGGAACTTTCGTTTGATGATGCTTATTGTTATAGGAAATATCTATAAATTTATTAGAAGTTTTTAATAATATCTTGAAGGGAGGACGTTTATTGCACTTTATTTTTTTAATTTAGTTGACTTTTTATAGATTAAATAAATATTTTGTTCATTGAAGATTTAAGACTCAAGGTTTCATATCTCATAGTATATTATAGCCTCTACAAGTACTTTATGAAATTGCAACAGCTTTAAATATATTAAGAACACATATGACAACTCAATTTAACTATGAAATAAGATATTTTCAAGTTATTACTCTCCCTCAACCTAGTGGTTGAAGAGAGATAAGAGATTCAATGAATAATTAACATACAAAAAGGTTGTTTAATATATGGTAAATGGAAAATTCATTGATCATGTTTTCACCTCTTTACTTGTTGTACCGCATATCGATTTGAATTTGTATAATTGTTGACCTTTTTATAGTGTTGACATGTATCAAAATGCATATGATCTTCAATTTCATCAATTACCTAACTAACTACTGTGACATAAATATACCAGAAATAAGGTAGAAACAGATCCAATGAGATGAAGATATAGTGGGTGTCAAAAAATATATATTTATTTTTATATTGAGATGAATGTAAGAGGGGAACATACAAAAAATAAATGTAGCATGTGTGGTGAGAGAGAGCATAATAGAAAAATTAACCTGAGTGGACAACGTATGTAAGCATTATTATTATTATTATTATTATTATTATTATTATTTTGCATTGATGTTATTGGTTATTGTTTTATATTGAAATATTAACAACTTGTTATTTGACAAATATACCATACAGGTACGTGTTAAGACATGGTGCATACGAGAGGTGGCACTACAAGTTTTATCATATGCCCTCGTAATTGAGAAACTATGAAGAGATTAGTTTTGTTCTAGGTTGTATTGGTAGTTGATATATATTTATAGGACCAACATCGATCCATAGATATAAGAGTTAGATATGTAAGTTTATTTGTGACTGCTGTATTCAACCATACTTATAATCATCCTAATATATGTGTAATTTCATTATATTTCAAGGCATCTCTCTTGTATAAATTGATGTTTTTGCATCCTTGTATTCTTTCATTCATTGTTCATGTCAATGTTTATAGGACCAATTACCTTTAACACATCAAGCTTAATCATGGATTGCTTAGTGCGTTGCTAAAATGATAAATGAGTGAGACCCACGTATTTCATCTAAGTATAGATAAAATGATACATACACTTTATGATGTTGCCTTATTACTTGGGTTGTTGTTAAATAGTGCTTCTATAACCAACAGAGAATTGTATAAGAGTGGCATGATATGTAAGCATTTATTATGACAAATACATCATAATATTGTTGTTAAAGGAGATTACATCAAGATAAGTGGCTAGAAAAGACTTTTATGAGCTCACCTCTAAATAATCTGATATATAAAGTGTTGTGTGAGTATGCTAGAGCTTATCTTATGCACATATTTAATAGCGCGTTATTCACAAGTATAATTAAAAATGCAGTGCTAGTCATGTTTTTACCATTCATGAAGGATTTTTAGCAAATTTTAGTCTATAACTAGGAGTAGATAGTGCTTGCCTACCTATACTGCCAACTATGTCATGGATATATGACTAACTTTAAACAAGTATGCAGTTATTTGCTACTTCTATAGATATAATTATTTTAAATATTTTGATTTATTTTGGTAATAATACTTGAAGTGGTTATGTGATGGTGGTACTGAATAACATAAGTAGAGATGACAATTTCATACGAGTATCTAATATCACTTGGTATACCTAGATTGAGATTTTACTTGGTTTGTCCAAAATCAAAGTAAATAGATTCAAAGTAGATTTAAAAAACCTTCACCCAATTTTACTTGGATCGAATATTAGAGCGGGCACAAGGTTCACTTAACCCAATATTTTTACCTTTTATTTTTTTTTATTAATATATATAATTTATATTATAATTCCTATCAAAATCAATTTAAGTTTATAGCTATAAGTTTAATTTATATCATATTCATAGATAAATGTTATTAATTAAGAATATGTGAAGTTAGAATGCTAGTGTCCCATAATGTTAGGTCATATAACAAATAATAAGGATTAATTTGACCACCAAAGCAAATATAAGGGACTAACTTTGGCCTCCTCTTATATATATGGGGTGTTTTCCCACAAGTTTTTCCCCCCTCTAAATTCGGGTTTTGAATGATGTGGCATGTCTAAGATCATATTTTCCTAGCTTTTTCTTCTTCTTGGCTCAGGTGAGAGAGGCTTGCTCCTGAAAAATACAATCCATGCCCTTTTTTTATATCAAAAGGATAAAAGAAAGAGGAGAGGAGGAAGTACCGAATCGCTAGATGAAAAAAAATGGAGGCTCATAAGAGAAGACAATGATGCAGGAGAGGGGCCGTCTCTCGCAATGAACAATGGGAAAGGTTGCAAAGTGTATCATGTTATAGTTATCAGTTATACATCACAATCGAGCCTTAAATTTGCATTTTCTTCAAGGACTTCCCACCTTGCACTAGTTTTTGTTTCCATTGTTCTTTCACGCACCATATTTTTTTCCAGTTCTTTTGTTCATTTGCCAACAAACACCTGCTTTTTTCCAGTTCTTACGGGTCAATTCATTTGTTATCTTAAGATTCTTCAAAAAATGATTCAATCTGTCCAGATCCAGCTCTACTCTGCTGGGACCTTACGTATATTTTCACGCATTTATCAGCTGCTAACAAATTGTTTGGACACTGACATTTCATTGTTCTAGGCTGCCCTTGAATATCTTGATGCATTTTCTTATTATTTTGATAATGCATGGCTCCTGTCACTCATTCTTTGTGTAAACAAATCTGCCAAGACCAGATACTTGTAGGAGCATTCTTTTGTATCAGTTCAACATGTTTTCATTTTTGGATCCAATCGTTTTCCCACTCTCATGCATTACTCTCATTCAATTTATACAATTGCTCTTCAATTGGCCCACCATTTACAGCTTTTTCTAATGCGTTTCATATTTCTATTTTGTCCTCGACCCTTCTTTGCAAAAATTTGGTGTGATCAATTCAATTAAGGAAAGGAAAAGGTGTTGTCATGTGGTTCCCTTTGCTATTATGCTTACAACTGTTACTTCTTTTCTTTAGCTTTCTTAGCAACTGAACAAACTGTTCTTTCAAATACCCTCTGCGTTAGAGCTGACTGAATTATGCTTGGTGATCTTACGTTGCGCTAAATTTTTTAAAAACTACTAGATTTGGCCAATTTCCTCGACCGCAGTACCTCTCCCAGCCCCCTTATCATTTACATGTGCAATTTCTATACTATTAGCTGTGCTTGCTTCTGTATTTTGCCACTACTACTACATATGAAAGTTTTGATGTATTTCTCTATGTTTCCCCCCTCTTTGTTAAATGTTAACTTTACTTGGCTTCCTGATTTGCACTTCCTGTAAATTGTGCGTATTTAGTTTTCCTTTTGCTATGGTTGTTTGCCATTTCTCCCCCCACTCACCCCCTAAATCGCTCACAAAATTATTGATGGCTTTCAAAGAGATATATGTGTACTCTTTTTTACATTTTCATTGTGTTAAATGAATAGCTTAGACTAATTAACTCTATTTATAGTTCAGCTACAACTTTCTCTCTGTTTGCAGCATGCTTTAGGATTCAACTTCCATCCATTACACCTTTGCGCTTATAGACTTTTCCTTCCCCATTATCACGCATGCTAACAGCTTCGTTTTTATGTAGGGTGACTTGCTGTGAAACCGTTGTTGGATGATTTCTTCATGACTCGATCCAGCTTGCTATGTTTTTTGCCCTCGCTTGCAAATGGTTGCTTATCTTCTCCGTAGACATTCCAGCTTCACTTATCGTGCGCAAAGTCATCCCATAAACTCAGCTCATGTGTTACTGTAGTCGATGTTGATTCTCACATCAAGCTTCTGAACATTTAAACAAAGCTTTCGAATGCACCTTTAATTTTGCTTGGCGCCAATGTCAATTCTTGGTTTTATTCCTTTTCAGCTATATTATTCCCATAACTATTCTTTCAGGCTATACAGGATTGCTCCACACTATGAAAGACTGCCCGCTGCAGCGCGCAGCTACATAGTTTAGGTTTTAATCCGAGTAGCTTGATAGTTTTCTTTATGGGGAAAGAACAAATTTACTCCCAAACTATTATACATATCCCAATTGAGTCCTCTACCATTCGATTGTCCCAATTAAATTAAATTAACCTCCATTGTTATTTAAAGTTTAAAAGTCCATTATTTTTCACATGACAGATACATGCCTTGAATTTTAGACCGTTCTTGGCAACATTGATGCTTCTTGCCAAAATATTCATCAACATCGATCATTTTTTGCTGCTAAAAATTATCAACAATACATAACTTATTTGGAGTGTTAAAAACATTTGTTTTAGCTCAAAAATATTTTAGGAAGCCTCGTTTTTACACTAAAATCAGGCAAAAGATAAAAGGTGCGGGAATCATGTGCAAAATTAACATGCCCTTTAGCCTTAGGTAACGACAGGGTTAATTGAGCGTAATCTCAAAGATGGGGGCCTCAATTGATAGTTTGGAGGCAAATTTGTTCTTTCCACTTCTTTCTTTACTCCTATAATTTAGCCCTCTAAACCTGGATAAGAAAAGTACCTGGAGCATTTACACAGAGAGCGGAATAGAGATGAAGAGAGCTACAGACATTTTATTACAACACATCAAAACTCCACGATCAGTCAATCCAGAGCTTCATCTTTAAGAGAACACAACTTGCGGGTGTAAGGAGAGAAAAACCATAATGCTACACAATATCAACTCAAAATTGTGTTTTTGCCCTATTTTCATTCTTTTCTTTTCTTTTCTTTTCAGTAAACCGAAGCCATGAAGGAAAAAACACGCTCATTTTACTAGCACAACTCCTTGCAGCCAACACCCTGAGTACAGGAAACTGAATGTTGTAACAACCAACCACAGCGAAAACAAAAATGCACGCAGAAAACACAAATTTGGGAGGGCTTTGCCTGCCCGGAATCTCTCGGACGTGAAACCAGCATTTAAAACTGACATCATTGTTCAACCTGGTAGCTCTAACTAGGGGGACGATCCTAATAACATACCATCACAATCCACAGGAGTTTTAAATGATGTCAGTTTTGTCAGTTCTCATCATGTTGAACCAAATCCTCTTTGCTATTGTTACTGAATCTCTAATATTCCTTTTCAACTGGGCTGGTTTAGAGCTGTGCTGACAGCTATCCCACTGTGTGCTGCTTGCAACCTTTTGGTCCAAAATGCTGAGAACCGCGCCTCACAATCTTTCTGCACAAGTAGCAATAGTGCATTTGGCATGACCAGCAAAGAATGTGGTTGTTATTGCCAACCTGTAACCATGTCAAAAGAGAAGAAAATGACAAACCTATCAGGCAGCTGATGCTCAATGTTTTTTAGTATTTCAAAGCAAAGGGAAAAAAGAGAGTAGATTTGATCATAGGGTTCCAGAGGAATCAATCCATTAATTATCTCCTAAATGTTTATAAGCAAAGAAATGAAACCAAGCTCATTGAAGATTTAACAGATTTTACCAACACTAACACTGTGTGGTGTACAGAAGTCTTTGTTCGACATGGCTTGAAATTGATGTCAAACATGGCCCATAAGAATAGCATTTTATTTTGTCATTCTTGAAAAATATTACTTTTAATACCACAAATTACATTGATCAGCTTTCATTTGTGTCCCAAAGACTATACTTGCAATAAAGAAAAATGAAGACTGTCAGTTGCAAAGTTTTCATTTGTAAATGATCAGCCCATGCATGTCTTGAATGAGTGGGATTCAGTTATCCTTTCTAATTTCAGGTCTAAACTTTTTTTTTTTTAAATACTAATAATAAATATGCAATAGCAAAAAAAAAATAAAAAGGATGGAACTAGAATACTTTTGAAAGTTTAGGGCTTAATAATTATGGTTCGGTGTTGCACTTTGAATAGGACACATGGCCCACAAGACATGAAAGCACCTGGTATCAGGTCAGATAAAAAAAGAACCAGAGATCGAAACAGAATTTAGCACTTCAGAATATTTAAATGCATTCAACATCTGATTCTGATCTACAGAAAGACCAATCATCACTAACCTTCACATTTAATTGACCACAATTGGGACATGTATTAACATGATCCGGAAAAAGTTCAGCATGAACCTCAGCCACAACTCGGCGGGGATTCATCCTCTCCTCCCATTGTTGAATCTCTTCTTGTGGGAAGAGTTCACACTGTCCATCCCTTCAATAATTGCAAAAGTTATTGTATAAATCTGACAAATGCAAGATCATGACAAACACACCAAATATAGTATTTAACTTTTTCAACGAATCACTCACTTAAAATGGTCATATCCATCAATCCCTTTGTTACAACGATAGCAGAAGAACTGCCCACAGTTTTTGCACACCATCTTGTTACAACCTTCAGTTCTTGAGATTGCCATCTTACAAGATGGGCATTGCTTAGCATCACGAAGTATTTCCTTGACACTAAGAAGTTCATTTATCATCTCGCGCTCTTTATGCTTTTGTCCATCTTTGAGGTGAGATGAGTTTTGACGTTCCTGTAGGGAAAAATTAAAGGTCATTAAAGACATATTTCATGATAAGTAATGATTGGTATATCGAAAAAATTTTAACGAATGCAACACGAATATACACATAAAATAAATGAACAAAAGGTTCCATTAAATTGCTATCAATGCTGTTGTTTGTATTTGTGTTGAATTCTTAACAATTATTTGTTATAACATCATTATTCTTTCACAACTGGCAAGGAAAACATCCTACCACGTATGACTTATTTTTCCAAAGCACCACAAAAGATCAAGAGAAAATGAAATCCAAGTTATGAAAATCTGAAACGCAGGCTAACATGAAAGTTATAGAAGCATTTTTTGGTAGAGAATTCGTTCTGATACCATGAGCAACATCATAGTAGTTATAATAAAAACAGAAGAAGGTGTGCATAACCAAGCAAGATTTCTGGATTATCATTTCATTATTTAATTTTATTTGATCAATCAGAATTTTAGTTCTTTCCTATTAAAATAGATATTGGGATCTTATTCAATTTCCCATATGATTTGAAATTTGGTTTCCCTATTTAGGGATTCCAATTCTCAACATTCTAGGGTTTTTGCTAGAGTTCTCAGTGTAATATAAGGGAACTTGATCCCATTCCTAATTATTCTAAGGATTATATTTCCAATGATCAACAGACTAACGAGTACTGAGAAACTTTCCTTCTATCTCCGCTTTTCTTATTGGTTTCCTCCCCATTCTATAAAATGATTAAGAACTGAAATTACATATGGAGAAAAGATATTGTCAATCACTAATATCTCAGGAGCTTTAAGTATGGGTTTTCTCAGCAAGACAAGAGAACACCCTTGTTTTGAGTTTGTTTTCATTTCTTCTGGTAGGATGCCCTATTAAAATATTTGCGCTTGTTTATCCTTCTTGTTAACAGAGGTGACTCTGAAACTAAATACCAGAGATGAGAACACAAACTTTACCTCCAAGACTTGAAGCTTCATTTCTGGTGTCATACAAAGTTCGCCTAAATGGCGTCTCTCCCTGCAAAGTGTGCAAAAGCTATATAAGCACTTCGAGCATTGTGCATGCTGTTCTTCATCTTCTATGCAGGGTGTTTCACATCTTGGGCAATAGGAAACATCAGACATGGAATCCAGTGTTTTCTGCAACATCAAGGACTCCCATCGTTCGTATTCTTCATCACCGAGTAACAGTTTCAATAAACCAGGCGGGACCATAACCCCACACTTTGCATCTGGACATTGAAGCTTGTTCACAGTACCTTCTGCAACATGAATGTCAGAATACCTCTTCATGCATTTTGGGCAGAAGAAATGCTGGCATGGTAGCCTGATGAAATCGCTGCCTGGTAAGATAAATAAAAAAAGAAGGTTAATTTCCATAGAAGAACATACAAAAACAGATAAGAGGTTCTTTCTAATAGTATTCAGAAATAGTACATTGAAGAAGGTAAGAAAAGGAAATCAGTTCAGAGTAAAAGTTGATATTTATCAACAACCAACTCAGCAGCGAACCGAAAAAGGGAGTGTGAAGTTAAAGGACAAGACTACTAACAACCATGACCTTGTCTTCATACAGCAAACAAACGCCACAGAAAGTTGTAAGTGGAAGGTCTCCCAATGTCTGACATTATTGTACATGAAATACTATGCATTATCAAATTTCAAATGACAGCCATAAGCACACGCTTGAAGCTTAACTAGAGCAACATCATCTAGAAAGATTACAGCAAACAACTGGACCCAAAGGGACAACTATGCATTATGATAACCTATAAGCAAAGTCAAAAGTCTTCTTAAAAAAAAATGGACTGATGGAGTTCAAATATATATTTCAATCCCCAAAAACCTAAAACAGTCATAAACAGAGCATAGGTCAGCCATATTAGTACACCAAACGATTTGCTGTTTATATAATTAAGACCAGATTAAAGTAAATTCAGGAAAAGATTGAAAATTGCCTGCATACTCATCACAACAGATACAACATTCATGCAAGTTTTTGCAGAAGTTCTCATGGCATTGCTCAGCATTGTAACTTCTCAGTGAAGGAACATCAACCTCCAGGGATACACTTCCTGAAATCGCACGCCTGTCTTTTTTATGTTTAGTGACAGAAGGTCCAAGAATGATATCTTTATCAATCCCAAGAAAAGAAAGGGAATAATTCTGTAGCCAATCAGCCCATTGATATATAACCTCCAGCCCTGGTTGTTCCGTCCATATCGAGTCCAGCTTTGAGCAGAGAGGGGTAATACTAGTAGAATCCAACCACTGAACCGAGATGGTAAAATAAGGAGGTAGGTGGCTTGGGTATGATTTAGGTAATAGGCAGGTCAACACTATTGGTGGAAGATATTGGACTTCGAATGAGTAAGAAAACTCATCAGAACTACCACTTTTCCCATTACAATCACCAAGTGAATATAGCTTTGCAGTTACAGTAAATTCAGCAGGAACTTCAATGTGAATATGAATCTGCAGAATAACAAACAGGTGTTGGATGATTAATGTACAACATGACAAGAAGCTTTCAAATTGTAAGGTACTGAAGTAACCTGAAAAGATCTTAGACCTCTCTGTCTCTCAAGAATGAAGGTATTGTCTCCATAAATCGACTCCATAGCAAGCAACTGAAAAAAATGGATAAGAGTGAAAGATGAGAAAGGGCTGAAAAAGGTGTGGTAAAGGTTTCTTACTTTCAGGCTTCAGTTAACCATGGGAAAAAATTACGGGCAACTTTAAAGACCTCGATTTTCTTTACATTTCCAGACAAATTTTGATTTTTTATTTCTTTCGAGAAAGATATGTTTTCAAACTCGGTGGTTGGTTTGATGCTTTGCAGTTCAATGGTAACAAAGTTCTGTAATTGTAAGCCGTCCAATGGCAAAATGCTAATGGAGGTACGATAAAGTTGTTAAACAACAAGCTTCGAACTCTGTTGACATTCCTACGCAAATCCCAGTCTACCGGAAAAAACTGTGCATATCAAGTTTCACAAAACAAATTAAAACATTGGAAATATACAATTTTATGCCCTTCGAGTTTATGCCCATTTGTATATATCTTGCAAAATAAAGTTCAACAAAATCTTCATTAAACAAAAAAAAAAGTCAATAAACCCCAAAGTTTTTCAAATTACCTCATCCTCCTGTAGCTGATCATTGATCCTTAGCTGCTCCTCAGATAATTCTGGTTCCTCCACACCCAAAAAGAATTCGTCCAATCTAGTCACAACGCCATCAACCCCATTTCCATCCGGTTCACTCTCTTCTTTTTTCTCTTCAATCTCCTCTTTCTTTGTTTCATGAAGGTTTTTTTTCATATTTTCATTCACTTTCTCACCAAAACTAGAAGCACCCACTTCAGTACTTGAAGAGGGTGGGTCAGATTTGGGAGAATTCAAAGAACCTACTTGAGAATTTGAGGGTTTGTGCTCGGATTTCTTGATATACCGTTGTTGTGAGGAAGCTGATGATACAGATGTTGATTCAAGATTAGATTCTTCTTCTTGTTGTTGTTTTTGTTGATGTTGGGAATGATCGTGAAGTCGTTTAACAGTCCAGGACTCCCCGATACGATGCTTACCTCTTCTCATGGCCAATTTTTACAGGAAGAGGGACTGAAAATTTCAGGGATTGGGAGTGACAGAAGATTTTTTTTTGACCTTATTGATATTTTATAGGCTTATCGGTAGCGGTAGGTGAGTAATAATTGTTTTTTAAAATATTTTTTATTTAAAAATATATTATTAGAAGTATTAAAAAATAAATTTTAATAAAAAAACAAATTAAAAGTTATTTTCAAACAATCTAATGTATAGGTTTTCTTTTAATTTAAGTTATACATCAAATTATCGAAGAAAAAAAAAAGAATAATTTTTGGACAGACTAAAATGCATCCTCGGACATGGTTCAAGCGGTTCTTACATTACAATTGAGAATAGTCAATAAGTTATTAACTGTGAACATGTTCTTCCCGGTGACTTGTGAGGAGAATTACAGTGATAGTACAGTAAAAAAAAAATAAAAAAATAATAATTAGTAAAGCCATATCAATCCCAAAACTCAACATCCATTCATTTGCATCCACCTTCAAATACGAAAAATAAAAAGAAAATTATAATGAATAGAAACTCACCGCAAGAAGAACAATTTCTCCTCCAGGACCAGAGATTCCTATCCCTCGACCATTTCCACAAGCGCTTTTAGGTAAAACAGAAATAATCAATAAATGGAGTTCAAAAAAGTTGGAAAAAACGAAAGCGGTGTGGAAGCAAAACCAGGTCAAACACGATGGCTCTTTTTTAAATAAATTCAGAAACATGAATTCTTTAGATTTTTTTTCTTGGATAAGAAAAGAGTTAGATCTAAAAGATTAATTGACTATTCAAAATATAAATTTTATTCCTAAACTACTCAGATATTTTAGTACGGCATCTCTCTCCAGCCTTTCCAGATTGATACAATCCCATCATCATCAAGTGTTGTTTTGTCAATCAAGGAGCAGGTGAATGAAAATCGAAGAACAATCAAAGAAATCCTCCACATGGACCAAATGATCGACGCGATACTTTCTTTCCCAAGCTTTATTATCTGCCCCTGCATTCCCAGTTGGCGCAACATGGCTCCAGCTTCTGCTTTTGCAGTAGAGCATGCGCTATTGACAAACAAGCCCCCCTCTTTAATGAATATGAAATCTGTAGCTGCGTTGCTTGTGATGTTAGGAGTCTCCTGGGAGAAAATCTTCATGAGGAGTTGAACTTTTATCATATACTTGTACAAATTGTCTTTTTACCTTTTCCACCTTACAGGTTAAAACGCTCAAATATATCAAATCTATGCACGCATTGTTTTCTCTGGCGCTTTTTTCCATGAAGCATCTCTCCCTTTTCCCAATTCAATAATCAAACAAATGCAGCTTACGATCGTTTCACGGCGTAGCTTGGGCAGCACCCCTGCTATCATATTTAAAGTGTGTTTTATGATTTTAAAAAAGTAAATTTAAAAAAATATAGTTAGATGTGTGGTTAGTTGAATCACATACATATTTAATAAAAATTATAATTGAAATTTATACGTAGTAAAAAATATTTATATAATATTTAATAAAAGTGTGGCTGCGATTATTTTTTAAAGTGTTTTTTACTTGGAAATATATCAAAATAATATTTTTTTATTTTAAAAAATTATTTTTGATATCAGCAAATCAAAATAATCTGAAAAAAAATATATATCAATTTGAAGTAAAGGAAAAATAAAAAAATTTAAATTTTTCTAAAAGCGCTTTTGCAAAACAAAAACAACAGGATTTTACAAAACTCGGTTAAAAAAACATGTCAAAACTGCTTCACAAAAACTACGTTTTAAACTCAATTTTTTAGTAGGCTCTACAGTACAAAACACAGCTTGATTTATTACCAAACATCTTATTAGGTTTGTTTCACCATAAACGTAAAAACAGGTAAAAACCAAACACAACCTTAATAGATTTTAGCTCGCTAATCAAGGCTATAGTTAGAGTTAAAAAAATTAATATAATTTTTTTTAATGTTATCAATATTTTTTTCAATGAAAACAAAATAAAATAGTATGTTAGTTAATCTGATATGATTTGATTGATTTGACAAATTTAAAAATAATTTTAACAACTTGTAAAAACATAATTTGACTTAAAAAAATTTCAAGAAGATATTTAAAAAAAAATATTAAGATAACAATATATTAGATTAACCCGAGTTAAAATGTAAAATCCGTTATTCGAGTTATGAGATTATGATAACCTCATAAAAAACAAATCAAAATAAATTATGAAACTTAATTCCCAATCAAGTCAATGTTAAAGGATAAAATTAGAAAAAAAAATTAATTAAAAAAATTAAAAAATAACTCGAATTAACCTATCAAACACATTATCCGAATAATAAAATTAAAATAATATTATAAAAATCAAAGAAATTCAATTTCTAATTAACTCTAGTTAAGATAACAAGTCGCTTTTAAGCCGATCTCTGGTGTGATCTTTGCCTTCAGTGTTATGGTTTGATGTAAAGTATAGGTGATGAATGGATAGGTATAGATGGAGTAAAAAAGGTATGGTTTATGTTTTACCATATGACCTATTTAATTTTTAAATGGTACCCATATCCACTTAAGCCCACTTAATTCTTATCATATCCATCAATATATTTAAATTATTTAACTAATTTGGATCAATTTTATAATTTTATATCCAGGGATGCAATTGAAAATATGTTTCCAATTAGAGACTAAATTGTAATTAACAAAAAGTTTTATGACTAAAAGAAATTGTTGTAAAGATTTATTTATAAGAAAGATTGAGTAAATAAAATTTTCAAAACTTTTGTCACAACTCATTTTCAACCTCCAATTATTCTATTTAGTTTTACTTTTATTTTTATGGTGATAATATATATAAAAGAAAAGGGAGTTTAGGGAGTGAATTGAGAAGAAAGAAAGAACAAAGGACTAATAGAGAGTATGGACTAAAAAAATTATGGAAGACTATGCAAAAGAGAAAAAAATAAATTAATAGGAAAACAAATATTATGGAGTAAAATTGAAAATTGGAGGTTGAAAATTTTAAATTGTAAAATTTAGAATGGATGGATGTGGGTGGGTTTATGGTACGGATAGCTTTTGCATCATCAATGGAGGGTCTTGTGGATGGGCTGGTGGTAAGGAGGCCTTCCATGTGCTGTAGCCTGTACGATGGATATTGGTGTGGTACACCAAAGGCCTTCGTGGCCTGGTTTGGTTTTCTAGTTCGATCACAATGGGCAAGAATACCCTGTTTCTGTCTTCACGCCACTTGGTCTCTTGTAATTGGCTGCCGTAGCCTTCTCTCATGCTTCGCTGGCTTTAGGTGCTCCCCTTTTCTTAAATTTCAGAAATAGATCCTTTCATCGATTAAAAGAGGGAGTGTTTTCAACAAAGTCAATCCAATATTACATCTATTAATTTATTCGATATTTTAAAAATAAGTAAATAATTATCGATATTTTTCACATTGAAATTGCACATGTTTCTACTTTACAAATAAGATATTCTCTAATAATATGAAGTGTTATTCCTATTTTAATATTTTTAATTTGGGATATAGTTTATGGGTCGATCCTAACCTATAGGATTGATTCTGACTTTCGTTCTCCCCGGGCCTGTGCCAAGGAAGGAAACCAGCCCAAACCTCTATTTCTCCAACCCATATATGTTGCATAGTCTAGAGCTATTTACAATAACTTTCGCAAATCTAATAATAAATTTATATTGTTGGATCTGCCGGGTCGCAGTCGGGTCATGATTATGATGGTGATTGGCTGTGGCCAGCTTGACAAGTAGATTCATCGTCCCCAGCCACCTGTCGGGATTCAGAAGAAAGAAAAGGGCAATCATTGGAAACTCAAAAAAAAATATAAATAAATAAAAACTCGCTGCTAGTGGCACGTGTGCAGGAGCGGACGACCTCCAGTCTGCACTGAGCAACACACCGTTTTGAGAACATTACCGTAGAATACGAGATACGAACGTGACGTCGTCCAACTGTTGAATAGGCAATATACAAATCAAATTAGACAAGCTGAGGTGAAGGGTCAGCTACGGTCAAATATTTGTCTAGGTTTCAACCAACCACCAACTCTTTACTTCTCGTTATCAAGATATACACTCTTCCTTCTTCAATTCACACGCGCCACATGGTTGATGCGCGTGGCCACCGTACTTGCTTTTCTCTTGTCATTATTTTATCTATATTAATAATAAAAATGTCTGCGTACACTCTTCCTTCTTTACTTCACACGCGCCACATGGTTGATGCGCGTGGCCACCGTACTTGCTTTTCTCTTGTCATTATTTTATCTATATTAATAATAAAAATGTCTGCGTACACTCTTCCTTCTTTACTTCACACGCGCCACATGGTTGATGCGCGTGGCCACCGTACTTGCTTTTCTCTTGTCATTATTTTATCTATATTCATAATAATAATAATAAAAATGTCTGCGTTTGCCTTCAACTTGTCTCTGGAGAGTGTTCTTTAACAAATTTAATTTCGTCATGGCTTGAGGTTTGAATACTAAATAACTAAAGAATAAACGAGAAACACTCTCTTTAACAATCAAACCAGATTCTTAGAATTTTTTTTAAAATAAATTAATAGATAGCTATTTTGATTAATTGTTATTATTTTTTTAATCATGAAAATCTTTTTAATCTTAAAACTTAAACTAGCTTTTTATTTTTACGATTTGACACACTCTTTCTCATCTTATTTTTAACATTTTTTCTTTGATTTTCCTTTCAAATTTAAAATTTAGATTTATTTTATTATAAAATATTTAACTTACATAATTTTTTATTCAAGAATCTTGTTTGAAAGTGTATATAAACTGAGTGGTGTTATTAGAATCTTGGGATGTATATTGTAAATATCCTATTACATAATTGATAAGCAATAAATTTTTAAGGAAAAAGGATCCATTGATAATAAGAATAAAAAATTCATTACTTTAAAGTATTTCAATAAATAAATACCTTTTTTGTTTTAGTTTAAGTATTATTATTTTTATTATTCATATTAGTATTTTGATTTTATATTAATTATAAGTTTGAATATATGTTTTATATATATGCTGGTATTTTATTTTTATTTTATATTTATATTGAAAAAGTGTTTATCATTAGTTCTACTTTATATGTTTATAATTTAAAACATATAAATTCTGTACTATGCTAATTATTTCATTCTGCATCGCCATTTCAGCTAGGATTAGGGAAATGATAACAAACAAAATTAATGATTTTAATTGAACAAAGAATGAACGAAATGGCAGCCAAGACCGTAACAAAGAATGAAATCATCACAAGTCCCAGTAAAATATCAAAAGGGAGTCACATTATTACGCATTTTCGAGCCTTCTTCATGTTAGAAGTTGGGCATCACTTTCCAGCGATTGTTCTTCTTTTTTCCTCTGAAGGAGTGACGTCAAGCAATGATTTGATCAAGTCCAGTATAATTGTACATCAGGGCATTTTTTCCTTCCACAAAGATCACGGTCCATGATTAGCAGCAGCAGCAGCAGCAGCAGCAGTGAATTAAACAAAAAGAGAGAAATATTCCTGCAAAGAAAGAAATTAATTAAATGAAGGGTGCAGTCTTAGAATTCTAGCTATTTGGTGAAGCGGGGTTCGTGCATGATGTTTGGAGTCCAAGCCTACGAGTTTCGGTGTTCCATCGGAATAGATCATCAAGCAATGGGCCTCTCGATGTTCAGCTATCATGCTAGAATGGAGGCAAGTTGAGAGAAGAACGGCATCCAAACTTTTATTTTTCAATTTGTAATTAATGCTTTTTTTAAAAGTATTTTTGAAAAAAAATTATTATTTTTTAGTATTTTTAAATTATTTTGATATGGTAATATTAAAAATAATTTTTTTCAAATAAATATTTTTTAAATATATTTCTAAATAAAAAATATTTTAAAAAACAAAAACTATTATATTCTAAATCACCTCATATTCTAATCATGGTTAACGGTTCACGAGTCTCCAATGTAATCATTAGCCACCAAAATTTGAATTTAATTAATAAAACACAATCAGTTAACCACCCTTTGCTTTTCATAACATATAATGAGTGTGAACATATTACTATATTGAGAGCATTAATTATGATTTTTCACTTTCATATATATATATATATATATATTGATTAATGTGGGTATTCAGACCAGTTTATATGCACTTCAACTAATTTCACGGGCTCTAAAGTTAACGATTATATAAGTAAGTCTTCAGTGATTTTAAAATTTGTGAGACTTGAATTAGTAATTTTTAAAAAATAAATTTAAAATTTCACCGATTGTTTTTAAAATTATTTTTGTATATTTAAAGATATATGACGTGACGCATGCATACTTGAAGATATACTTGGAGATAACAACAAGGCAAGAATATCATTCGATTGCTGGCGCGTTTTGAGTTGTTCTTTTTTTTCTTTTAATTGATGTGGGCGAGCTGACATCAACTAGGGTTTTTTGGTTCATAGAATGAGTCGATCGAGGAGCAGAGACCTTGAGTTTGTTGGCAGGTTCACACCTTAATTTGACTTTACCAGAAAAGGACCGCCATGTTCTACAGAGAAAAGAATCCAGCTGCCATCACCGATACAAGACAAGTGAAGTAGACTCACGAGTAACAAGAGCAAGCGCTAAGGAACATCCACTAATCTTGAGAAAGAATCATGGCGGAAAAACACCGTTAATTAATTGGTTTAAATTACAATCAGATATTCCCTCAGATCACGATCAGAAGATTTGTTTTTCTGTCAAAATTTGATAGAATAAGAAGAGCATGAAATGCACAAGGAACGAAGGTATTGTGCGTATTATTTAACGATTATTGGAGCTAGAAGGAGGTGTTTGAGCATGAGAAATTAGGGATGATAGTGCATGTTTTTGCAAATAGATTTCTGGTATTTCTCTTCGGCGAACTCCTCCTGACCTTTATGATAGTTAATTCAGATAATATTGGGAAAGAAAAACTATACAAATTTTATAAAGACAAAATTACCTTTCATGCGAGCCTTCATCCAGATAATCAGAGCTAGACCTTCATTGAGGCAGATAGAACTATCATCCCAGTGGGAAACGGGAACTAGGAAGTGAAAAATCAGTGAAAAAAGAAAAAAAGGTTTGCGTTTCCAGTTGTTATCAACTGCCTTTTTTCTCATTTTGCCAGCTTAATTAGCACGAAAACGAAAACGTGTCACTAACTTAATTACTTATATTACAAGATAGAAATCATGATAGGTTCGGTAATTAAACACATTATTAAATAACAAGACAAGAATGTGATTGTAGAGACACCTTCAGTTACAGTAGTCATCATTGCATCCGCCCATTTCCCTTAATGCTTTCTTACGCTAGCTATCACCATTAAAATCAAGAATTAAGAAGAAAAAAAACT
>Ga0325410_1000136_pt1 | contig 71811 bp, 53 predicted proteins | sample PopdelMetagenome_16_FD_206182 | JGI IMG/M metagenome (GOLD analysis project Ga0325410, IMG submission 206182) | Populus deltoides microbial communities from Bellville, Georgia, United States - Xylem-PdIQD-R3 | ecosystem: Host-associated > Plants > Phyllosphere > Stem > Wood/Secondary xylem... | reverse complement strand
ATCAGCATTTCTTAAGAAATGATGCAACTGATTGATGTGAAAGCGACAGCTATCAGGAAATCCCGGCAAATGAAACTCATCAGAATCACTTCTACCTCGATGAGGAAGATTGAGCCAAAGAGATGAGTAAGCCAAGGTTCCATAAGCACCACCTGTAGAGAAAGTGACATTCACAGTCCCCAGACTGGTCGCAACTTCAGTTGCCCATCCAAGGAAAACATCTGATATTATACAAAGTGGGGGGTGACCTTGTTTAGCTGCAATATCAGATACAAGGCTGTGAAATGGTTTCCTAAGGCTTAGTGATGCAGAGAAAAGTTTGCCAATCGAATCCAGAGACAAGTTCTCGGAGTTTTCAGTGTTTGGAGGCAAGCCATAATCAGTACTGCAAAAAGGTAGCTCAAGGAGGTGGATATGGCCATTTTCTGGTTCATCATCGGAGGAGTTGAAGGTGGAAGAAAGGTACTGGATGTTGAGAGGGGTGCTTGCAATGGATATTTTGAAACCAGTTGCTTGATGGATTTGTCTTGCAAGAGCAAGAAAAGGTATTAGATGGCCATGCGCCATAAACGGGAGCATCACTATCTGTTCAATAGATTTAGACGCCATTAATAATTTTGTCGAGGTGTGTGCTCAAACTGAATTTGGCTCAAGAACTGGATCTACGCTGAGATGGGAGAAGAGTGCTGGCCTCCTTACAAAGGACCGTTGAAGGAAAGTAGTTTTTAATTTATTTAGGCATTAAAGTGATGGATTGGTTGTCATTAGAGGTGCTGTTTAAAAGAAATTAACTTGAAAAACCAAAGAACTGTTTGTTTCTTTGTTTTAAAAGTATTTTTTTGATAAAATTTAAATTTTTTTTATTTTTTTATTAATTTTAAATTAATATATTTTTAGTGTTTTTAAATTATTTTGATGTGCTGATGTCAAAAATAATTTTTAAAAAATAAAAAAACATCATTTACATATATTTTGGCATGAAAAACTATTTGAAAAGCAACCGCAACTACACTGCCAAATACTCAGTAAATCGAGATACTGATTCAAGACCTAGAAAAATAACTTAGTTCAGTTCTATTTTAATTTCAAAAATCTAAAAATGATTGAATGAGTTCAACTCAATTTAATTTTATTAAAATATATATATATATATATAACCTAACCCTAAAATACCTTTTTCTAATAAATTTTGGGACCACGTGGGATCTCATATTAGTGGGAAAGACTACGAAAATTCCCCGACATAGAGTATAATGTCGGAAAGATGATGCAGTCCAATGCATCGGTAATGCTCACATTTGATCCCTGTTTGGGATCCTTTCCTTTAAATCCAAGCCTTCTTCAAACACCATCCAAAACACATCACCCATCATTTTCAATAAACCATTAAAAATAAAATATGATATTTATAAGTTTAGTAGTGTTTATTTTTTAAAATATTTTTTTATTTGAAAATTAATTAAAATAATATTTTTTATTTTTAATCAATTCATCAAAATAATCTAAAAATAGTAAAAAAATTAATTTTAAATAAAAACAATAAAACAATTTAAATTTTAAAATATTTTTATAACACAAAAAAAAATTAAATTGAAGTAATTCTCACACCATTATACCTCCTTTTACCTTAGCCATTTGGTTTATTCATAATTCTATATCTAGATTGTAAACCCTTTTTTAATTAAAAGTGTGTTTGATTTCAAGTGTCGAATTTAAATAAGTAAATACATGTCAAATCATCCATCGAGGTTAGATATTTTTTTATTTTATAATTATAAATATCTAGAACAAGGTTAAAAGGTTAACATTTTACCTTGTTCTAGGGTTTCAAGTTACCGAAATTTTTCTCCCCCTCACAAATTATGCCCAACAATGTTAAAAGTTACTTCTAATTTTTTTCTCTCCTTTACCCCATACCAAACACCTTTCAATAAAATTGTCATGCTAATGTGCCTATCTTTTTTATATATATATTATTTGCCTTCTATTTGTGAATAATATTATTTTTATTTTATTCAAGTACTTAGTACCAAGATCTTCTTAATGGATGAAACCTTACTGATATACTAATCTTTTTAAAATATCAAAATTAAAAAACCTTTCACTCATAATTTTTTTTAGATTAGATAGTTAGAAAGCATAAGTGTTGTAATTAAACCTTTCACTCATAATCTTTTTTAGATTAAATAGTTAGAAAACATAAGTGTTGTAATTAATCTTTTTAAAATATCAAAATTAAAAAACCTTTCACTTATAATCTTTTGAGTAGTTCATGTATCATTTATGTTTTTATAATTAATATTTTTAACAAAGGTTTTCACACATTATAATAAGGACAATATCACGATAGATTAAACTCAAGTTTTTATAGAATATATTACAGCTCAAGAATGTGAAAAAAACGATTGATACTAATAGAGTTTAAAAATATGAGAAGATTATGAAAATAATAAATGCTTTTAGATTAGATAGTTAGAAAGCATACGTGTTGTAAGGTTATTCACATAAAATGAAAAAGTGGTAATTATATGTGAAAAATCTAAACATGGCCATTACAATACTAATAAAAATGGAGTAGAAGTGTTTTTCAATTTTATTAGAAATGCCTATAACCTATATTTTTTTTAAAGTTATAACAAGATTCACTAGTGTAAAATAAGTTAATTATTGAGTTGAAGACAAGTTAACTCTTGAATATAAAATAAATTTAATACAAGTTTTAAATTACAAGTTTACCACTTGGTTAAAAGAGAACAAGAGACTTTTAGCGTGATCAAATGTGAGAAATCATTTGACCAAGTTTATGCTATCCATTTAAAAGGATTTTGAGTGATAATATCAAAATATTTAATAATAAAAAATTTCATGAGGTAGTTTTCACTATGTATTAATTTCACAAATGAAATTATTTTTTTGGATAGTAAATTCAACAATGAAAAATTATTTTTGTGATGCGAAATTAAATCCTATAAGGACTTGATGACATGAAATTATACTTAAGTATCTTCAAGTCAAGTTTGCATCCAATGAGTTCATATTGCTTCCATTTGATATAGGAAAAAAAATCCTAAAACATTCAAGCTTTTGACATGTAAATTAAATTTACTAATGTTTTGTTGTCATCAAAATCATTAATCCAAAGTGCAGGCATTGGTAATGTAAAATAGAAATAATTGATGACAACATCTTAATTGAAAAACATTCTTAATTGAAAAAGAAATAATCTTTACTGGTTGAACTAAAACATTTTTAATGTAAAAAAGTGCAGGCATTGGTAATGTCTTTTTTATGTGCAAGACAATCTTTTATTATGAACTCCTATTTTATTGTATACAAAGTTATGTTTTTTTAAAATATTATGATGACAACATCTTCAATTAACACTCGTTAGCCTGAGATAATCCACTACTCAAATCAGATTTAATGACACTGTTTTTTTTTAATAAATTGTATTTAATTATATAATGATAAAAAAAGCTACAAAAACAACCATATAAAACTTAAAACTAAAGATAGGTTGTAAAACAAAAGGCTTTTCAATATTATAAAAGTACTATTATACTCTTATTTGAAAAAATATTAAAATATAATGGTATATAATAAAATAATATCTAAAACTTATTCTTAGTTAATTTAAGAATTTAATAAACTAATATATTTATAATATTTTAAATTAATTAGTTTTAAAAAATAAATTATAAAAAACAAAAATGCATAAGGCACGCAGGTTTGGGTAGCCCAGCATGCATGACCCTCTAAAAAGAGTACATGCTTGTGATCCTTCAAAGTCAGGCCCAAACACATGACTTTAATCAGAAACCTAATAGGGTATAGGTCTAGAACCCCAAGCCTGTATATGGGTTTTTTATTCTTTCAAGACGCGTCGTTTGCTTTTTTTTTTTTCTTTCTGAAAAAGTAGACTATAGGTTATCTGCTATCACACCCGGACATCGTGATGACTAAGCAAAAATTTCTATTTAAAGAACAGATATTTGACATCTTGTTCTTTGGGGAAAAAAAGGTTTATGTTCAAGGAGTCGCCACTTAGTATTATGGTCACCAGGAACCCTAACTGGTCAACAAAGATTCTAGGATATGAGAATAGTTACGAGAAAGGAAAGGTGCTATCACCCCATAAGCGTCCTACCTGAGATAGATTGCATTGTTGATCTTGTCTTAAATTGTTAAAAGTTTGTTTTTTCTTTTTCTTTTTCTTCCTATAATGTTCCTGAATCTAGCGTTAATGAACATTTATCTACGAATATTTCTAACTCTGTGACATTCTTGACTGTGACGCCAGAGAATAAGTTTGCAAGATTTGGATTTTTAATTGAAGAAGAAATAAATTTTTTTATGCCTTTCTCTTTTTGTTTACCTTTTTATATACTCTTTTTAGATAAGAAGGAAAAAATGCATTGCATAACAGATTCGCATTTAACAGTAATGGTTCGTATATTGAACATGCAATATTGAAAAACATGACACAAAGAAAAAAAAAATTAAAACAACACTTGAGGGGACCATAAATAAATCAACAAAGATTTCCAAATAATTTTGAAATTTTCAGATATCAAAAAGGGGCTCGTGTGACTAGATATCAACACAAAAAAAAATAAAAAATAAAGGAGATTGACATAAGGGTATGTTTTGCCAAACACACCCTTAACCCAAAACATATTATGTCGGCTAGGCTTAGGGACCAGCCTAAACCAATCTCAATTGTTTTCTGTTTCTGTCTCTTTTTTGGGTTGAACCCAGCCAGCCCGGCCTGGTCACTAGCCCAAGCCAGTGACCCGGCTGGGCAACAAGAAGCACGTGTGAATCTATTCACCCGTACATGAACAATGCGAAGGTAATTAAAATTATCTTCGCAAAGTGTTCAAATATCGGTTGTAAAGAACGAAAGAAGAATGTATACCTAGTTCTGGAGACAGTGAAGACGATGGTCAATGCTGGGTTCTTGTCTCTTTGTTTTCGCTTGCTGGTGTTTTTGGTTTCCTTATCTTTCTCTCTGTGTTTCTTCCTTTGCTTCTGGGTTTTGTTATTCTGTTGGCTCTGGTTCTAGAGATGAAGGGACGAAGAGTTAAGGTTGTTAAAATCGCGAGTTAACTTGTAAAATAGATTTTACGAGTCAACATGTATCTAACGTGCTAAATCAGACTAAAAACTCGAAACCAGTAAAATTGGACTTAACTCATGCAAAATCGAAACCAGTTTATTGAATTAGTGATATGAATCAAGTCAGGTCTAAATTTGGTCTTAAAATGTTTGCCGACTAGTTTTGCGAGATTGAATATATCTTTCAAACCGTATATTGAATAAAGTTGAAATTTTACAAGGAAATATTAGATACATGAAAATATATTGTGGTAAATTTTCAGATCAAATGGAGTTAGGAAACATAATATTTCATAGGATCAAAATTAGTAAACTAATATTGTCAATATGTCAAATAAGACCTTCGTGTATTGTTTGGAACATATCTAGAGCTACCGGTGAAATTTTGCTTCGATTAAAGTTGAGATAAAAATTAGATATCTGAAAATTTCTAACTATATATTGTAGGCCCAATAATTCATCCAAACGAGAGAGAACAACATGTTTGAAATTAGGAGATAACAACATGTTTGAAATTAGAACTCAAATCTGCCAAGAATATGCAAAAATTGGAGATTCAGGCTGCAAGGAGAAATTTTAACATGGAGATTTTATTTATTTATTTTTAAATAATTATTTTTAATTTGATTTTTTTCTAGCACATTAGACATTGTTTAGAGATTTATTTCATTATTGAATTTATGTTAGTTAATTACTAATTTAAACTCATTAACTTGCAACCCAAAAAGGGTCTATCAAGGCTTATTGTGATGGGAACAACCAGGTTGTTACTAGATTTATGTGTGCTTCTTACCTTTCAGTGATTCCCCTGTATTGATAAATTTTATTCCGAGATTTTTTTTTCTCTCCATATTATTAATTTATTAATTCATACTATTTATCTCTCTTATTTTATTTAGATCACTTATTGATTATAATATTATTGATTTATTTTATTATATTTTAATGTAATTTAATTTCTTAGCTAAAATTATTAATATATAATTAATTATAAAAAATTATTTATAATTTTATAATTTTATGATTTGAGTTTGCTAAGTTTATATTATATTTTTTTTACGTCGCGTATAAAAACATTCTCGATAACCCTGATGAAGACGATGGCGGTGCTGATTCTTTTCCCGTGTTGCTCCCCTGTCTTTCTCCTTTTGCTTCTTCAGTTCTGTTTGGGTTTCCTCTGTTTTCTGTGATGTTCCTGTTCTGGCTTTTTTTGTTCAGTCTTGCCTTGTGTAATTTTCCAGTGTCTTCGTTCTTCTTTTTTTTCTGCGTGTCCTCTTGGTCTCTCCTCCTCCTGCGTGTTTTTCTCTATTCTTTATTTTTTTTGAATTTTCGTTGGATCCCTTTTATAGGGCCACAGTGGCTGGTTGTTCCCCAGCACGTCTCTTCCTCCCTGGAGGGAGGATGAGTCTTGCTGGGGTGTTAGTATTCTGCCGGGTCTCTGATTCCAGGAGTCCTGCCATTGCATGGCTCTTGGTGGTGGGTTTCTTGACGTCTCCAATGGCGTCTCGTGGGAGAGGACCTGAGAAAACAGTGGGGATTGCCCGGGGTGATCGTCAATTTCCTGTTGCAGGGAGCTTCTTCAGTTTTCAGAGGAAGAGGACGGTGAATAGAAATGAAAAACGGCGCTGTTTCTGGGATGGGGCGGCTATTTTTCATTTGGGTCCTCTAAGTTTTAAACATGTTTGAATCGGAAACCTGTGCCAAATTATAATTAACCCCTAAATTGCGGTACCTTTTACAAAACGATCCTTAAACTTTAATCTCTTGCACTTTTGACCTAAATCAGCTCTGAAATGTAATATTTTTTCAAGTAAGCCCCCGATTTCATTAATTAAACTGAATCTAAGCTCAATTAAGTACCCAAACTTATCAATTTTTCAATTAAACTATTGGTATCATTAATTAAACCAAATTAAAGTTTAATTGAATCCTCAAATTTATTAAGTCTTTCAATTTCTTTTAAAATTAACTTTCAAAGTCATAATTCCATCTAGATTAAACCCTTCCAACTTCTAATTTGTGTTATCTTGATCTAAATTTTAATTTTTTTCATTTCATTTTCTTTTTATTAAAAAATAAAAAAATAAAATAAAAATTAAAATTTGAGTTATGACACCCGTAACAATAGTGACCTATTGTCCATTAAACACTGCTTCAAATCCAGCCACAACTATGGTAGATAAGAAATTAAATGAGGAGGGTTTTGATTTAAAAATTTATTTTTCAATCAATTTTCACATAAAAATACATTATAAACACTATAAAAATCTCTATAAATCATTTATCAACCTCAAAAAATAAAAATCAACACCATAAAAAAAAATCTAAACAAAATTCTATCTTCAATTTTATGCATAAAACTCGTTTCATCATAGGTAAAAAGACTCTACATTATTTTGCCTAATCTTTCAATCACTTGTCTCATGTGCATCCATCAGAGGATTGGTGTGAAGTGTGAACTCTCTCATTCAAACGCAATAGTTAAATATTAGTTACAATTCAGATCATTTGTCTATATCTTACAAACCTTTCTTTTTCCGTAAATTGGTCCCAAATTTAATTTTCAAGAAAGCAAATATATACCCACAATTTCTAGAATATCGTTTCCTTTCTTGGAAATTAATTTTGGGACCAATAATTCAGATCATTTGTCTATATCTTACAAACCTTTCTTTTTCCGTAAATTGGTCCCCAATTTAATTTCCAAGAAAGCAAACGATATTCTATAAATTGTGTGTGTGTGTGTATTGAACTAAACAAAGAGGCACGATTCCTAAGAGTTTTATAAAAGTATTTTCAACTCACAGGATTATTTAAATATTTTGTGGTGGTGGTGGGTAGTGGATGTCCACTCATGGCAGGGAAGGATCCTCTCCACCCAGTAAAGGATAAGGGGTGATCCATTAGGGGTTGACTGCCAAGGCTTTCAAATTTTTTTTTTTGATTGGAGAAAACCTCATCTCTCTGGAAAGTATATTTTATGGGTTTAGGTGAGGGAGTAAAATTCCGGCTGTCCCAGGCTCTTACAAGAGGTGCACGCCTTGACTCGAACTCGAGACTTGATGTGCAGATCTCAAACCCTTTGCCATCACGCTACGCAAAAATATCCATTTTTCCCCACCAAAAATCTCTCTTTCCTTCTTTTCGTCGTGGATGACAACTCTCTTGGTTTTATGATACGAGATTTCTTTTACTAAATAACAATTTTGTAATTGCAAAAGATTGATTTTAAAGAGGAATTGTGAGAGCCAAAACCTTGGGGGGATATGGTGCAAGTCTCAAGTATCATCCAATTGTAGAACCAGAACCCGAACCCTTTAGCCACAAAATGAAGCTCTTACGAGCTTGTTTGACACCATGGTTACTGAAAACAATTGTCAAATCATTAATGATTTTGGAATCTTAGATTATTAAGACATTTGGGATATTTTAGCCTTCCATTATTCGGATTCAGGAAAACAACCTATAGTGGAGGAAACTTGTTCAAATCTCTTGATGGGATTCTCTTGTAATGGCCTCTTATTTGGATCAGAGGATGGTTGAAGATCGTCAGAGAGAAGATTATATTTCAGAGGATGATGAGGTGGATTTTGGCGGGATGAATGTCCACTTGTTGAATTGTGTGTTGTTGACGATAAACGAAGGATCAAGGAACCTTGACACCAAACTATAATTATCAAGGTCATGGAAAGAGAGGTTGGTTATACATATTTAATGGAAAGGCTCCGTATACCATTGAAGAACATTCAGGACGATCTACCAGGCTACTGGATTTGGGAAACCAGTTCTTCGTGACTGTTATCAAGCAATGGCATCCAAACTTTGATGCTTATGAAGCAAAAATTGAAAAGGTCGTTGTATGGGTGAGATTTTCTGACTTGGAAATGGAGCATTTTGATATATTTTTAAATAAAAAAATTTTAAAATATAATTTTTATCACACTTAAAAATAGACTTTATAGTTGTTAGAGTATATTTTGAAATTGAAAAGGGATTTATTAAGGTTCTTATGATAATTTTTAGGTTAATAAAATATAAACTCTAATTTTTTGAATTATTTAAGGTGACCAATAAAATTACCCTGTAGGCGACATGTCATCCATTTTCAAAATATATGAAACAAATAACATGTTGTTTGATTTTAAAAAAACAACAAACTAGACGACATGTCATCCATTTTCAAAATATATGAAACAAATAACATGTTGTTTGATTTAAAAAAAACAACAAACTAGGCACTTAGCCTCAATTTTTCATTCTTAGCTAGGCATATTGGCCTACCATGTCTAGCAACACTTGATCTTCTTTTTATTTTTTTTAATTAATTTTTATTTAGATTTTAATTAATACATTATCTTTTATTATTTAAACTATTTTTGGAATAATAATTAACTAAAATGATGGCTTGCATTTCGCTACAGGTTAGGTTAATTTTTTCCTAACATAAAAAAAAATAATGTTCAGGCGATGATAACTCGAGTTAATTCGGGTTAACTTGACTAATACGAGATCAAGATAATCTTGTGCATAAAGAAAAGCGAAAAAAATCCCAAAGTTTAAGACCCGAAAACACTTCTGAAAAAAAATTGAATTTTTTTATTATAAATTATTTTTTTATGTTTTTAGATCGTTTTGATGTGCTGATGTCAGAAATAAATTTTTAAAAATAAAAAATATATATTATTTTGATAAATTTCCAAGCAAAAAGCACTTTCAAAAGCAACCGCTACGACAATATCAAACAGGCTCTAATTTGCCACATGTGATACGAGATCAGGATAAAAAAAAATATTTCTCTTAAAAAATGAACTAGAAAGAAAAATCAAAGTTAAAATAACAAAAAAACATGAAAACAAACCGAGTCAATCTATGTTAACTTGACTAACCTGCACTCAAATAACCCCACATAAACGAAAGAAAGAAAATCGCGAAAACTCAAGGGACAATAAACTTGCCATTAAATTATTTAAAATTAGACTTTAAAATTTCCTCCAAAATTATTTAAAATTAGGCTTTAAAACTCGAGGGACAATAAACTCAAGGGACCTTGAATTTGTATTTTTATTTTTATTTTTAGGCATAATAGGATACAATTAGGCTTTAAAATTTCCTTCAAAATTGCTGCTTAATTTCCCGGCCTGCTTTCTCCACGTTACCAGCCTTTATTTTATTTTTTATTTTTTATTTTTTATTATTATTTAAAAAAATAATAATTTGGGGAGAATAACCCAGAATTAGGTTAAGACAATGGATATCCCATCCTTATTAAGAGATATAAAGTAAAATGGTGGGACTCTTTTGTAGCAAAACCAAAAATTTCAAACCTGCTGTCATGAAATGGTCACAACAACACTAAAATGCAAATATTATAGACTTATATAATATTTTCAAATCATGAAGCAACTCTTACAAAGCATCGAAGATAATAATTCCTCTCCATCCTCATCATCCCCAAGTTCTATAATTGGCCTAATAGATGACAATGAAGATGATTATTATGGTATCCTTCCTCTTATAGCAACTCATATACAAAAATCTTAAGCAGCCACTATTTTTGTAAAACCAAATTTATTTTAAAAGGTCTAAAAATATTTTGGTGAATTTTATTTCTTAAGCTCAAACCATCATGCTCAAATTATCAGGTTCACTTTCTTCTATCGACACAAATAGTTAAAACAGCTAGGTGATGTTTTAACTATTCAAAAAGTTAATCCTACTTCCATAAATAACATATAACTTTCAGTGATAATTAACAAATATTTTTTTTTTAATTTTTTAAAAAGTAAATCATTTGCCATACAAAAAATTTCAAAGATTACACCCTATATATAAAAAACTCATCCCAACCTTTTATCCTCTTCTACCATACTCAAATTTCCCTTTAATGTTATGTATTATTATTTATAATGTAAAGAAATTCATACTTCTTGGATCCAAACTTTTACAACCATTATCTCCTATATTAAATTTAATATAAATTTTCAGTAATGTTTCTTTAAATTTTACTTTTAATATATATCTTTTTTAAATTTTTATTTATGTAAATTTAAATATGCTAAGTGTTTGGTACCTATTTTACTAAATTTGCATTATCATTCACGTCATAAATTTATTTATGCATTAATTTCTATATATATATCATTGCATCTGTCTCTTTCTTTCCAAATAAATCCTAGAAAATAACCGCCGGTTAATCTATGATCTAAAATGAAATTTTCCATCAATTTGTAGCAGACATAGGATTATAATAGACGCTGGCAAATTGCCAATTTTGCCGTTGCTCATTCATCAAAAGAAAATATCACAAACTCTTTATCTCTCTCTGTAGTCGTCAGCAAGAAGAAGAAGAAGAACAGGTATTATATCTCTTCTTTATGATTTTCTATTACTCTATTTTGTTTGGTTCTTGAGAAAACGGAAGAAAAGAAACAGTTGGCAACATGCGTGAACGCTGTGTTTCATTCATGGAATTTTTTGTGTTTCTAAACAAAAACTTACTGTTTTTTAATGATTTTGTTAAAAAAAAAGAGCTTTCGAAAGTCACCATCATTTTCTTGTGTTTTGTAGAGGCTGGGTTTTGAAAGAAATTTTGTTCTTGGAGATTTCCCGTGATTCTCGTTGTGTTCGCTTGAATATGCTCTGCCTTTTCTTTTTCTTTTTTTCCTTTCCTGCGTTTCGTTTCTAAAAAAACCAGGAGAAAATATCAAAGTAATTATGTGTGTTAAAATTAGTTTTTTTAAAACAATCAATGTGAAAAATACTGTTAATTTGGTGGATCCAATTTGGGAATTAACATCTGTTTGGTTGCTGAGAAAACAAGACCAGAGTAAATTGAAGATGAAGGATGTTTGTTAAATTGATTGAAAATTAGGGGCTTTCTTTGTTTGTTTTTAGAAGCAGTCTGAAGGACAAAGCCCTTTCGATTTTCAGACATTTTTTTCAATCCAGCCACTGAAATAAAGAGAGAGAAGTATTATAGAAGCTCCAATTTTCCATATTAGATGGATTTTTTTTTTAAATCTCTGTTTCTGCTGGATTTGCCCAACGATAAATGAAATATAACAAGTTGTGGAAAATCGGTTTTCTGGCTTGCAAGAATTCGGGTTTTAATCCACTGCTGCTGCTGCTGCTGCTTGCAGGACAGAAGAAGAAGAAGAGAAGATGGGTCAAGCATTAGGTTGCCTTCAAGTGGATCAGTCTAATGTTGCTATTAAGGAACAGTTTGGAAAGTTTGTTGATGTGCTGGAGCCTGGATGTCACTGCTTGCCTTGGTGTTTTGGATACCAAGTGGCTGGTGGACTTTCTCTTCGCGTGCAGCAACTCGATGTTAGATGTGAAACAAAAACTAAGGTTAACTCATTACTTTCTTCCCTTCTAATTAATAATAATTGCTCTTTTACTGTTTTATGTCTTATTGCTGCTGTGTTTTTGCTCATATATTTGGACAATGTTGTCTTTTCAGGATAATGTATTTGTCACTGTTGTTGCATCTATTCAGTATCGGGCCATGGCAGAGAAAGCAGCTGATGCCTTCTATAAGCTCTCCAACACCAAGGCACAAATCCAGGCCTATGTTTTTGATGGTATGTAGATCTGCTTTATGTAGTTTTCTTTTTGGAATGCTGAATAAAAGAAATGATATCGGAGGTTAAGATTTTTAAACTGATTAAACAAAGCTATGGCATTGAAGTTGTTGTAAGAGGCATAGGGGAAATTGTTAATAATACTTGGATCTAATTTCCGTGTCTGCAGTAATCAGGGCAAGTGTGCCAAAATTGCTTTTGGATGATACTTTTGAGCAGAAAAACGATATTGCGAAGGCTGTTGAAAACGAGCTTGAAAAGGTATCAACTTACTGTGTTCTGTGGAGCTTATAGTTTTGGGTATATTACTTTCTGCTGCACAGTATTTTGAGGATTTCTAATCATGGTGCTTTCCCTTCATAGGCCATGTCTGCCTATGGGTATGAAATTGTTCAGACACTTATTGTGGATATTGAGCCGGATATTAATGTTAAGAGAGCAATGAATGAGATAAATGCTGGTAAAGTTCGAGACTCCCAACATTAATTTGAAGTATTGATTGTTGAATTTCTCTCTGATACTAATATTCCTGCAAGCCTTTTGCGATGAATTTATTTAGGAACTATTACATGGATACCAGGTATTCAAAATCAGCAAATTATTTGAATAAATGATTCCCTAGTGTGTATGTAAGCTTTTGTTGCTTACTAAAACATGTAGCGTTCCTTCATGTATGAGTGGGTATTTGATCCAAAATGGGAAATTAACTTGAATATTGTACTGTGTAGTTACTATGGAAAACTAATTGACCATTTTTGCTTCCTCAGCTCAGAGAAATTTCGTTAGTATATATTAGTGTTAGAAACTTATGCTTTGAGTACAGTTTCAAGAGTTCAATTTTGATCCTTCTGCCATTGTCATGAGCAGCTGCTAGACTGAGGGTGGCAGCAAATGAGAAGGCAGAAGCTGAGAAAATATTGCAGATCAAGCGGGCTGAAGGAGAGGCAGAGTCCAAATACCTATCAGGGCTTGGCATAGCTCGTCAACGTCAGGCCATTGTTGATGGACTGAGGGATAGCGTGCTTGCCTTCTCTGAGAATGTGCCTGGTACGAGTGCCAAGGATGTGATGGATATGGTGCTGGTGACTCAGTACTTTGATACCATGAAGGAGATTGGGGCATCCTCAAAGTCATCTTCTGTTTTCATCCCTCATGGACCTGGTGCAGTGAGAGACATCACTTCACAGATTCGTGATGGACTTCTTCAGGGAAATTCTGCTCAGTAGTGATGGAATTCAAGCTTTGAATGGATTTGATTGGTTGATGTGTGGCATATTAAGTTTTATCTCTAGCTTTTTCAGAGTTTGTGATCTGCAAATAAGGAAGACTCTGATTATCGTTGTGTTCTTTTCATGTCTATGAAGCGGTGCATATAATCAGGCAATGGCTTGTAAGTAGTATATTGGATTTGGAAGATGTTTAAATCAGCTGGTACAGATGTAGTTCCTCTACTCGATATGCTAGTCTCTCTGTTATAAATTACTGAGTTTATCTTGAAAAGCAGGCTGATGCATATGCATTTTCTCTTTGCATCTAATCTAATGTGGAGTTGCTCTTTCATGGCCCTAGGACTATAATTTGTTCACCAACTGAAGGTGGGAGATGTGAGAGACATTTGGCTGATTTTCAAGCCAGCTAGATATCCAATATAGCTCAGGCTTCGTGTTCCACGGAGTTCTCAAACGATGAAGCTGCAGTTGACCTGAGTTGTATCATGGAACCTTTCTAATATTAAACTTGCACGTGAAATGTGATAATGATATGATTCTTGCCTTGAAATTAACAGAGTGGAATACCTTTTTATTTTGGCCTTCTGTGCACCATAAGGAATTATCTGCTGCTCTATATTCCTTTATCGCACTTGATTTATGAGCTTGGAAGGACGCCTATTCTGCAATGATGTCTTCCAAGTTGGCCCTGTTCTTAGATGATTGAGTCAACAAAAATTAAAGGGTGCGTTGTAGTAGCTTTCACAATGTTTTGTGGGCTTTTTATCTTTTTCTTTTTCAATATTATTATTATTATTAAAAAACACATTAGCAAAGACTTTTTAAAAGAAAAGGTCATCAAACCGGCGGCGCAGCAATACCATTGACCTGAACAATGTTATTGCAAGCCACAACCATGACAAGTGAACGGAGGGAGAGGATTTATTAGAAGAACCAGATCAATTGTTCTCATCAAGAAGGGCACATTCCATTAAGCGTTGAGTTCCTAGCTGGTTATTATTTGATGAAGGTCCCTTATCAGCTGAAAGCAGGGACAGTCGTGGTCTGGTTTCTTCTTTCTGCCTAGTTGCCTCTCTTTAGTAGAAACAAAAGGAATCAAATTTAGCATCACTTCTTAAGGCACAAGCTACTATCATACATACATCAATGGAGTAGTATCGTAGAAAATGCTCCGGAAGGCCACTTGTTTATTCTTTTTTTCCCCAGCTAATATGACATGGATTGATAACTACAAGGGCCGTCGTATTTATCCTCTTCCATTGACTTTTGTGTATTGGAGAGGTGATATATATTATGTTGTGGGGAACAAGGCAGGAAATTTCTTAGATGATTACTGATATAATTAATCAATTAACGCGTCTATGAGATACAAGTCAAGAACAATATTCTGAGCCAGAAAAACACTTCACGTTTTTAGCTGTTTCGAAATGGCAGGAAAGGGCAGTATTTCCCATTAGAATAGTAGCCTGGTGAAGGCAATACTGGTGGCAGGTTTCTCTTGTTTTTGAACGCTTTGAAACAGCTATATTTATCCTCCGTTCTCCATTTGCCTTCTCTGCCATCTGCACTTTCTGGTTCGTCTCTCTCTCTCTCTCTCTCTCACACACACACACACACACGCAATCCTCCCCCGTGCCTTTCTTATGAAACTTAGTGGTAGTGGTTGTTGAATGTTGTTTGAGCATTGTAATTTTTGAAAGTTTACTAGCTTTTGCTTACTAATTGTCAAAATTCAACTTGCAACAACTTTGATACCAAGCAACTTCAAACAACTAAGATGTTTGCATAGAGGATAGTCTTTGTTTCCAAGTCTGGATGATTCCTCTATGAAATGTTTATGCATGTGCTTTCCGGTTTCAATCTTTTTAGAAAGTTAGCATGAACTGGGATGATTGGGCAAAAACATAGATATTACTCGCTTTACTTTTACTTGCCGTCTTAGTTGATGAATGGAATCTCAATTTCCTTTTTTCTATTTCTTCAGTGAATTAAAGATATCAGAAATCGCATACAGAAATGGGCAACCTGTTAGGTTGTGTAAAAGTGGACCAATCCACGGTTGTTATCAAGGAGAGATTTGGAAGGTTTAATGAAGTTCTTGAACCTGGATGCCACTGCATGCCATGGTTCCTTGGAAGTCAGGTTGCTGGCCATCTCACACTTCGATTGCAGCAGTTGGATGTTCGTTGCGAGACAAAGACAAAGGTAGGCTGCAAGTCATTGCGTGGCTTATCTCTAATTCGCTTTGATGTACCCATGATCTGACTCTGTTGTGTCTATTTCTGTTCTCTTCTGCAGGATAATGTGTTTGTCAATGTTGTTGCATCGGTGCAATACCGTGCCCTTGCTCATAAAGCAAGTGATGCTTTCTACAAACTTACCAACACTCGATCTCAAATCCAAGCCTATGTTTTTGATGGTATGAACTATAAGAAAACTGTTATCAGTGGTTTTCACAGGGGAATGTAATACATTAGGAACTGAACTTTATGCAATTTCTCAGTGATCAGGGCAAGTGTTCCAAAACTACTCTTGGATGATGTTTTCGAGCAAAAGAACGAAATAGCAAGAGCTGTTGAAGAGGAGCTTGAAAAGGTATGCATCCGATCACAGGGTGAAAACAAAATTCTCCGATGTTCCTAGACTACGCACAATTCTTTATTGACATCTAACATCTTAATTTTGCAATGATTATCAGGCCATGTCTGCTTATGGTTATGAAATCGTCCAGACACTCATTGTTGATATAGAACCTGATGAACATGTGAAACGGGCCATGAATGAGATTAATGCTGGTGAGATATCCATGATCGTTTCCACTTATGTAGTGTAAATCAAGTCTCGCTTATGACTAACTGGATTTTGATGGGCTGAACAGTTCTTCCCGGTTATGTTTCTCTTTCTGACAAGTTGTTGAAACTTCTACAGCTGCAAGGATGAGGTTAGCTGCTAATGAGAAAGCAGAAGCTGAGAAAATCATCCAGATTAAGCGAGCTGAGGGTGAGGCTGAGTCCAAGTACCTAGCCGGATTAGGTATTGCCCGGCAGCGCCAGGCAATTGTAGATGGTCTGAGAGACAGCGTGCTTGGCTTCTCTGATAATGTGCCAGGAACTTCAGCTAAGGATGTTTTGGACATGGTGCTTATCACACAGTACTTTGACACCATGAAGGAGATTGGTGCGTCCAGTAAATCCTCAGCAGTTTTCATCCCTCACGGCCCTGGTTCTGTTAGGGACATTGCTACCCAGATCAGAGATGGGCTGCTTCAGGCATCTGCTCCTCAGTAACTACCTATACGTTATGGAGCAAATTCCCTATGCTGTTTTGTGTGTTTCTTCATTTAAACTTTAATCAAACGGTATACGATTGTGTAATTGAAGTAGATACATACGAGAGAAGCTCTCTTGTGAATTCTGTGCTTCTTAATATATTTGTGAATTGCGTGCAATTTTCATCCATATGGTTCACTTTGCTTGTGATGATTTGCACCTAGCAAATCCATACATGTTCATGGCTTCAAGCTGCTACTCTAAAATGCTCCATGAAAGGCGTTGCTCAGCTAAAGATCAAGGGCATGAGATTCACCTAGTGAATGGTGGCTAACAACCTGTCACGCTAGGAGATCGACCAAATATCAGTGGCTAGGCGATTGAAAATTGTGCCATTCATGAGCTGACAAGAATCATCGCAAAACATGAAAATATTGCATGGAAGAGGAACCCAACACGTGCCCGATGCCTTCGCAGCATTATTCGAATTCCAAAAGGCATGGGAGAAGCCACTCATAAAATACCTGGTGGTCCTGGTCCATTTAATAATTTTCCATTCTTTCCACTTGATATTTATAGCTTTTGAGAAACTCAAACCAATCCCAGGTATATCCAAAAAAAAAAAAAAAGAAAGAAAGAAGGAAAAGATGGGCACCCACAACCACTCGCTTTATCCAAGCTGAGCACCATTACTATTGGCGGGATTCGGGCTATGACGCCTTAAGTGTTCAGGAGTCCAACATATAGAAGTAAAATATCACCAATTAGCATTTGGGGACACCAAACAAGAAATTAACAATTACTTTGGTAAAACCATCTTCAGTAAAGCTACGAAGAAGGTAAAACCTGATTTAGAACTGCAGAAATGCAAATTGAGGGAACAAAATTATGAACTAAACCCTCTAAAATAACTGATATTTCCATCTCAGTTTAGCTTGGACTGAGCAAAAGATTGCGAGAATTCATAAGGTGCCGGTGTGGTATGACCCCTCTAAATTTTATTTTTACATTGAAAACCAGTAAAACAGAAAGAGAGGCATCACCATGAGAACGCTGTCCAAAGAGTCACAACCAACCTTAATAACAGAAGAAAGTGAGTCTAGAGAGACATCTATGCAGCCTCCTCTTTATAATGGGGCAGCACGGTCATGGCTTAAGAGCTAGAGCCAATCCAACTTTTGCAGTCTTCTCGATCGCCTTGGTGTCTACCTCTCCAGAAACGGTGAAGAAAGACTTTGGCCGCCACTGATGCTGAACAAGAGCGCTTGCTTTGCCAGCATTGTTCACCCGTGCCTTCAATGTCGTCAATGGATCCAATGCATGCTGTGCACCAACAGTGATGGTGTTCTCATTGGATGAGAAGCTATGACTCACTTCTGCACCAACAGCAGTCAAGGGGTTCACAATATGGTAGTAGGATGCGTTGAGAGAATCACCCTTGTCATTCCTGCGCCATGTCATATACTCATTATAAGTACGCCAAATACTATATGAATTTAATGAATGAGCCTGCTCACTTCTATCATATACATGTAGCAAGTAGAGAAGCCAGGATCTCAAATGGCAATATATATATATATATATAGAAGAGACAAATAATTATTACAAGTTCCTCATTTTATGATGTAGATTTAACTACCAAAAATTAAATGTAATCATAAGAAACTACAAAAAAATGATTTGATTGTTAAAAATAATTTGATTGCAAAATCAAGTAAGACACAAAACAAGCTACAGAATACAATAGAGAAAAATTAAAAAAAAGAGAAAGATAAACAAGATAAATTTATAAATTACAAGGTATAGAAAAGAAGATATTGACCAATTTGACACTTACAAATGTAGATTTCAATATGATTTCCTCAAATTTTGTCCCGTTTTTGCCCCTGTTTTCTACACGTCCACTTAAGCTATTTCCTTTTTTTTTTAAAAAAAAAAAAAACCTTGTAGCAACTGGTATCAATATTAAGATCTAGAAAGAGCAAGGAACTAAAACAAACAAAACGCTTCACAATAAACAGAAATCATGCATGTTGTTGATCTGGTATTTCAAACTAATTTGCACAAAGAGGAACTACTCACAAAGTCAATGAGGCAATCAGGTCAACTTTTGACAAGCTAACTCCAGCATTGCATTTGATGAAGTCCCCAGTTTTGGTGTCAAATGAAAGATCTGTTCCAAGTGAGGCGACATTGGTCCCAATCACACCTGAGAAGTTAACAGTGGGGTTTACTGTCAACCCAACGCTTGAGCTTACAGCGGCATAGTCATGCAAATACTGTATTTCCACCTGTTAAATATAATTATCAAAATGAGCAGAAATCACAATGGTCAGCATTTGCATATCTGTTAATCTTTAGGGAGCAGAGGAATTTCTGAGAGCATGAATTCACAAGTTCTTTGCATTCTCAGGAAAACAAGAGAGAGAGAGAGAGAGAGAGAGAGTAGATACACTATTAAATAGCTTACCTTGCCAGACCTTTGATCAGGTACTTTGAAGCTGAAGATTGTCTTCAGACCAGGAGCAGGTTCATCAACCGTAATGGTTGTAAAAAGCTGGTGGCAAAGCAAATTGAAGGTAAGATAATTGATGTTTAACACAGATCCAGGCAACCAAAAGATATAAATAAAAATTGAAAAAAAAAAAAGTTCACCAAAATAATAATGCACATTATATGAGAATGGGAACCATTGTAAAAATCATATGCTAGAAACCTTAACTATGGTTACACAGCACAAGAAATTACTGAAAGGACTATGGATCAAGCATGAGCTCCTTTCCTATCTTAATCTTCAACATCCTACAAATATATGCTCTTGATGACATGTTTTGAATCAGTAAGTACATACAGTTACCAGTACTAAGTCTATAGTGCCATACATATAAAATCCGGTTCGCAGTCAAGCATGAAAAAAAGACTATTAAGAGGAATAACATCTAACTCGATGAGCAAATGAATATCTTACATTGGAGCTTGTGTCTACTTTGATATCAGTTGTGATATTCTTGTTCTTCAGCTGAGTATTGACATCAGCAGCAAGCAAGTCACCTTTCTTCGTTCCAGAGGATGTGATAGTCTGCAAAATAACGAGGGAAAAAAGTCAATAAATTAAAATGGGGTGAAGATACCAAAATTTAAATATAGAATACTAATCCATGACAACCCACTTCCGAAATCCACCCATAGAAAATGAATTGCTACGGATTTTCTGCTATAAACTGAGACATCCCAGTAAGACAATCAAGATTTACAAGTGTAAGAACAAGACCTCCAATCCAATCTGACTAAAGATACCTGGCTTGGTTTAGCAGAGCATTCAAAAACTAATGACCATGATTTACAATGTCTAGCATTTAGTTTCCTAATGCGTAAATAATACAAAACAAAAACCCAACATTGATGAAAATTAAATAAAACCCACTTCTCCCCCATAATTATATCTTCTACCCTAACAATTGAAACATTAACACAACGTGGGCATTATAAACAAAAGGGTTATGAAATTAAAAGAAAAATAGAATGAGAAGCAGAAGAATGAGACAAAAAAAACTGGGTAAAATGAACGAGAGGAAGGAATAGAGATTAATAATAAAAAAAGGAAACAACTTACAACACCAGTAGGAGAGGAGGTGTTTAGAGTGAACTTGTGGTCAGTCTGGTAGTCCTTGTACAAGAGATCTATTAAAACCCATCAACAAAAATGGAAAAAACCCTCCAATAAATATACATGCGACTCTGTATATATCAAAAACAAGAAGAAAAGAAAGAAATGGGGTTTGCACCTCTGGCCTTCTTGCCAATCTCACTGTAAAGACCTGGACCGTTAACCATGATTGGATTACAGAAACAGAGAAAGATTTATAGCTGTAGCAGAGAGATATGGATGAGATGAAGGTGGAGGGTTTATTTATATATGCTTAGCTGCCTAGCAAGGAGGAGTCCAAAAACTCCAAAACCCTAATTTCAGATTATTATTTTTTATCGGTGGGGTTTTTCTTTCTATTTTTTCTTGAGATATTTGTACCGTTGGATTGACAGGATAAGGGGGTCTTAGCCGTTGATTTGCGATGCTCGTTCATATTTTCGTAACCCGTTGTCCAAGGCTTTCAGTCAGTCAGAATAATAACAAAATAAAAAATAAAGAAAGATTTTTTCTTCTCTCCCAAGATTCCTATGAATAGCAGCCCTTGAAGGAGGTTTTTGTTATTTATAGCCAGTTTTTTTTTTTTTTTTTTAACAAAGTGATTTAAAAAAAATTAAAATTTTTATTTTAAATTATCTTTTTTAATATTAAAAAAAATTATATATTAATATCAAAAATAATTTTTAAAGAATAAAAAAAATTATTTAATATATTCTTAAATAAAAAATAATTTAAAAATCATCATTGTCACCCTTTTAAAACACTTGTTTTCTATCGATTAAAGTTTAGTTTTAAAACTCGATCCTACCTTGTGGATTGATTCAGAACCCGGCTGAATTGGGTCTAAAACCGGGTTAGGTTAAAAAAACAGGGGAAGAAAAAACTCGGTGTGATCCAGCTGACCCGGCGTGTTGACCCGGCAAGACACCGTGAAAAACCCGGTTGCAACCCGTTGATTTTTTTTTTGTACTCAAACGATGTTGTTTTTATTTTTTTAAAAAATTAACCCGAGTAATTAGGTTAAAACTCAAAACCTGAATCTTAGACCAAACCGAGTTTAAAAACTATAGTTTAAACGGGTATCTCTGGGCTGGCCGGGTCCTTGCAAAACCTAATCAATTAGGTGTTGCTTGCTGGGAAATACTCGTTATAGAAAGTAAAAAGTAAAAACCTGTATGTATGTATGTATGTATGTATGTAGTGAATTATTTAAATATTTCCGTGTATGCAAATAGGAAGAGGTCATAGCTTTATTTCCACGCTCGCTATAAAAAAGAAGGAAGAAAGAAGTGATGTCTAAATAAAAGCACCCTATAAAGTGTGAGTATATGACATGTTGCATAAAGAATAAAGATCAATTTATAACTCAGTCCTTGTGGTTTCACAAACTAAATTAAATCCTCATATTTTAAGATCCATTAGTATCTAGTCCTTTCGTCTAGTCCACCTTCTCCCTCTCAATTAATTAATTAATTAATTTATTTTTCGATAAAAAGAGAGCAGATAAGATAAACAGTGCTCTTTAATTGAATGTATCAAGTTAATGATAGAGAAGATGCAGTCTCATAATGAATATTGGTATGTATGATCAACATTGATCAATGTTTTTTATAGTGGACCGACTAATTAATTACTTTAATAACTATAAAGACTAAATTATAATTCAATAATAAATCATGGAATTGCTTGGATTAAATATTAGTTACTAAAAAACCTGTTTATTTTTGTGTTTTTAAATTATTTTGATATAATGATGTTAAAAATAATTTAAAAAAATAAAAAAATTTATAAAAACAATTACTACCGCACTTTCAAATTAACAATTTCAAACTATTGCCTTTATTTCACCCCGTGTGTGTGTGTGTATATATATATATATATATAAAATTAAAATGAAGTTTACATTGGCATACTTTTTTTTTTTTGAATTCGAGGAAACCTCACCACCCCGGAAAGCGCACTTTGTAGGCGCAGGTGAGGGAGTAAAACCCCGGTTATCCCAGGCTCTTACAAGAGGTGCACGTCCTGACTCGAACTCGAGACCTGCTGTGTAGATCTCAAACTCTTTGCCATCACGCTACACCCCTTGAGGACACACTGCTAGCATTAATCTCATGTAATCTTCTTCCTCGTCATCGTCGTCGTCGTCATAAAAGAGATGCAAGAAAAATAACTTCTTGTAATATGCATCCATATATATGTACTAGTGTAAATAACCATCTTAAGATTCCATACACGAGAGAGATTTAGACATGGTCAGAGGGATATATATCCTTACAATGGAGGAAAAAAAAGGTAGCAGATGTCCAACCATTAATTTTCTCAGAATCCTTTAGGTTTGTTTTCCTCTCTGTTGATCACAAATGAAAGCAGTTAATAGTTTATGCATAATTAGACTAGCTTTGAAAACTTTGTCTAATTAGTAGATTAATGTGTTCTTGACATGTCCAAGAAAATTGAACAAACTGAATGAGACTTGGATGATCCATCTTTAACACTTTGATCCTTTCCTGAACTGTGTGGGCATGTATTGGTTGAAAACTCACTGTTTCTCCAGTTTTCTTGTGTAAATCCCATTGGATTTACAGTGCTAACAGGGAGTAGTAGGCCAGTGCTATTGGCATGGCAATGAGCATGCCAAATATCACCCTGAAACACAGAACAAACATTTAGTATTCTCAGGGAAAAAGATGGAAGAAAAGGTGGATGTTGAATATATGAATGCAGTGAAGCGTTAGTTACCCTGTGCTCAACGTATCTGGATGAACGTTGTACTCTTTTGCGAAGACGAACGGAACGATCCCTTGAGGAAGAGCTGCCTGCACAAAGAAACACACTGTTCAGCGACCCAGTATCCTAATAATTGACCAAATGAAACAAATCTTATGTACCTGCACAATTGCCACTCTGAGCACCGTGCCCTCCAGTCTAACGGCGAAGGAAGCGACTGCCATCAGGGCAGGCCCCACGATGAACTTCATTGCCATGGCGACCACAGCCATTCGGATTCCACATGATATTATGCTGGGCCGCAATGCCATAAATAGACCTGTTGAGTGTTTGGATGGAATGAGAATTCTAGTGACGGGAACAGCTCATGATGGGGTGTTAATTTGTTGATGATATATAGTCATACCTAAGCTGAACATTGCCATACCAAGCCCTCCTGTTGACAATATCACTATGGATTTATCTACAATATCCGGCAATTTCACTCCCCACCTAAAACAGATAAACGTGGCCTTGTAACTTGAGTAATAGCAGGAAGAACAGCTACTTAATCATAATTCGTCAACAAGCTGTGATCTCAGGTATGATCACATCAATTGTAATGCCAAACTTTATGTGTCTGATGCTTTTGCAGATGTACCTGAAGTGTATGCTTGCCCAAATAAGAGCCACCATGGTAGCATACAAATTTGGGTTGCTCATTAGCTTCTTCCCCACCTTCAAAAGAATGAGCATGGCTTTAACCTTCCTTGTTGTTCTGCTGTGCACTTCCTCTCCTTCTTTGTATTGTGATTCTTGAAGAGCCTCTTGATCTCCTTACATAGGCATGAAACCATATGTGGAAGACATTAAAATATATATATATATATATATAGATATATATAGAAACAAAAAGGCACCGGCACATGATGTATGTATGATTACCAATTAGACAGCTTACAAGTAATTACCGCCGTATTAACAGGCCGTAGCATACCTTAGCCAACCATATATTATGAGTTATTCCAGGAAAATGTTGATGAGCTTCACATTTGTGCAATTGGACAGAAGGAACGTTCATAAACAAAAGAAATGGGCAGAGAGGAGAAACGTTTACGGGACCCACTTGGGCTCTTTCCTACTCCTATATATTTAATTAAATTAAGTTGACAGAACAGGATTGGAATTGAAATACGTACTATTCATTATCTTAGAGTTCAAATAAGAGTCTAGTAGTGATCTATGTGCATCTGGTGCTGCTCATGCTTTGGATTAGTGTTAGTATCATTGTTATTTATGAAGGAAACACAAATACCTGTAGTTTCTGAAGATGGTGCCACAGTGGCTTCCTTGGTGGCATTGAGCTCAAACAGAAACAGCAACAAATTGTACCAAATCAGGCTTTGCAAGCCAACTATCTGCGAAAGAAGTGGCTCTGCCTCGGCTCCGTACATAGCCCTCAGAAGGGGAAGGCCCAGGATCAAGGTGTTGGGCAATGTTGAGAGGGAGAGACCAGTGATGATCCAATCCAACCTCCCGCGAGAGCTGATTTTGGCGAGTGCTGTCAGTACTAAAAGGGCTAGTAGTTTTTGAAGAAAGTCGGCAAATATAAGTTTCAGGTTCATTTTGTAGGGATTGATACTAGAGATGACTTGGAATGATAATAACGGGATTGAGAATTTAGCAACAAACTTGTTTATGCCTGCACACTGATCTGGTGTAAAGAGCTTCCACCATCTCACAGAGATGTAGGCCAATATCATGGCAAAATATAATGGGACTGTGGCTGCCACCACATGATAGACATCAGCTGTGGAAATCATGACAACCAGTGGTTCAAGGATTGTGATATGTACTGCTTTATGTTTTCTTCTCGGCGAGAATCCTTTGTAACAAATCTCTTTTTATATGCTCTCTCACGGTCGCTTTGTCAGATCATGAAAAGTTGTGTTGGCATCAACTGTTCTGATGGAAGCCTCGTTAGAAAGTCTTTCCTAATTCCCATAATGACCTTAGCTTAACATGGTGTCTGCACTTTTACATTCCTGATTATTCTACCCTTCAGCTAAGTGCCTCAGTTTTAATAATTACTTGTACCTCTACAGTGTGTATTTGATGGAATTCCTTGTAATATATGTATACTTTGCTCTTCCTGTTGTGCTGATTAAATGTGTCATATGTAGAAAGGATCATCATACAATTACGGGAATCTTTCTTGTTAGTGAAAGCTCAGGGTACTTGTGTCTTAATGGTCAAAAGATAGATTCCTACTTCCATCTTGTTATGTCTTTAGGCCCTTTGGTTCTTTAGGCAAAGAAGGGCTTTGTAGAGGCTGACACAAACTCTAAATCTTGCTCGTTAAGCTTTCATTCCCAAAACTTGATCTCAAAGAACAAAAAGAAGATTCATTTCCTTTGTTTTTTCTGACTCCATCTTGACCCTGATCGCCTCTAATCCTCAACAAAGCTCATTTACGATTTCTTTTGTGTTTTTTCTAGTGTATTAAGGATTTTCATTTTGGCCACATAATCTAGAAAGTAGATGGCATTTGCCTAGCTATTCTTGGCTTATGATATTTCTTTCCATGTTTAGGCTTAGGGGAGGAGAGGAATAAAGAAGTGAATTGCAAGGCAAGTAATTGAAGCACAGTGTTTATGACAGTGGTGATGAGGAAGGATTTGCTAAATACGGTCAAAAGTGAGAGAATAAGTGTTGCGGGGATTTCTCTTTTATGAATTTGAATCCTGCCAGAAAAGACCTATACATCGTCTCTCTTTCTTCATGTTGTCTTTTTTACCAGAAATTTTGCCAATACTTCATATGAATCCTTGTGCCATCCATGGCTGTCTTGGCACAAAATTGGTGAATATATATATACATGCCTGCTGGTGACTTGCTAAGAATTCCGTACATTATTAATTATACTTTGGCTTAAATGATTGGCAAAAAGGATCTTATGCGGCTTTTGCTAAATACCAAGAATTTTAATTAAGCCCTGAAATATTTCTTTTCTTTTATCAGACTTTTAATTTCTTCATATTATATATACTATCAAGTTGTAATATTTATTGATAATTTCCCGCATATAATTATATATTTACCTGAAAATCTCTTAAATTCAGGGAGTTCTTTTTATATAACTTGTTAAATGTTACGGTCTAAACATCAGGAAAGGCTAATTATTGCTTCATCTTCTTCATCACAGCAGCATACCAGCAGCTGCATGCTTAATTCAGACTCAAATGAGGCAAATTATTTTATTTTTAATTTTTTAACAAATAAAATAAAATAATAATATTTAAATTCATAACCACTTAATCACACTCAAATATTATATTAAAAAATCATCAAATATCAAGCTACTAAATAAATCTTTAATATATAATTTATATCGTTGTGCATCACGTTTCTACATTTAGTTATCATACACCACCCGATGCCCGCCTAGAGTCGTGCAAGCTTTGGCTAGACATCTCTCCTTCCCTAAGTAAAGTCTAGGTACGTTAAGATTATGCTGTTCGCTAGCTAGCTTTTTCACTTTTCGTCTACAAACGATCATGGAGGTTTTTTTTTTTTGATGTATATAGCCAAGTGTGTGCTTGTGTGTTCCCACTAATCAGAGCATGCAATTTAGGAGATAAGGATCCTTTTATACTTTTCTTGAATAACATTTGCAATATTCTTGAAATTCTGTGTGATATTAGTAATGCGCCTTAATGTAATTTTGCGTTTGCATTGTTTTCCTATCAAAAAAGAAAAGGCCTTCAAGGAGCATGTGGAAGAATCATTAGTTGCTGCACTGTTAATTATGCAAACTGAATCAAGGAAAGTACGTTTTCAGACTTGGTAAAAAATATATTATATGTATTTAGAAATAATTAAGGCAGATTAACATTAATTATATTGTATAAATTACTACGCAAAATGAATTGAAAAATCTCTCCAGGCATATATGTTTATATTGCCTAGTGCTGTCCTTGTTTTGTGGACTGGTATAGCTTTATCGAAAGGGCTGCGTTAACCTTTTCCTAAAGCAATCATCAGAGAAACTAACTGAGGTAAAGCTTAGTACGTTTGCTTTCTTTTCCTCCTTGAGAAGTGCCAATGCCGCTTACGCTGTGCTTAGCTTAATTTCTGCTAATTAAAGCTGGGCTGTTACATCTCCTATATAGGATCTATATGCTGAACCCTTCTAATGCCTTTACTTCTCTTAGACCTTGAGTCAATAATTTAAGTGGCTTAATTGATCACCAAGTCGACCCTTTCCTTAGCAACCATGCTAGACTCTGAAATGGACCTCCATGTATCTGAATTGTCTTCTGGGTCACTACAGAGACTTTCATATTTGACGCAGAATTAGTGTCAAGGCAGCAGGTCGCAGCTTAATTTCCAAACAAAAGACAAGCACGCACAAGAATGTGATCAATTATGAAGCATATTGCATGTGTATATATATTAGCTAGCTGATAAATAACATGATTTCATAAAGGCTATTGATGCATGCATGGCGAATATATTAGCTAGAATTCCTATGGTCGTATAGTTCATAACAAATGCTACGGCTATATATAGCTAGAGAGTGCAATATAACTAATTAAGACGTGTTCACAGGATGGATGTGTTTGGGAGCCGGGGATGCAGATTGTTTCTCTATTAACTCGAGCAACTTACAAGGAGATGATGCATCATGCATGCATATTGTGACAGCAGGTTATATATATATATCTGATCAAAATATACTGATAAAGGGGAAAAAAGGAGTCAAAAAAAGAAGATGGCTTGCATTGTGGCATTAATTAGGGGTGTGATTTTAGACCATTAACTCTCCTTGGTGGTTAATTTTTGTTGTTCTGTCAACCGTTATTAGAATGTGGTTTTCCATTCTCTACGCTTCTAATTTTAGGTGCCCAACGTCTTTTTGGGTAGTATTTAAGCATGCCCACAACCTCAAACTTAAGTGTTCTATTCATAAAGCCAAAACCAAGACATGAAGATAGCTTAAAGATTCACCTAGGTTCCATTTTTTCTGGTCTAGTTCGGTCTGAACCCATACAAGAACTTGCGAGCCTACCGCGCCATCCGGTTCAACCGTAGACCTTGCCTATTACGGACCTAGGTCCAATACCACTTTCGGTCATCACCTGTAACTTTCAACTATAGACACAAAGCAAAATGGCAGTGGGTAAGGCCAAGCTGATCTTTGCTATTACTCTTGCGACATTGATTCCTGGGCTGTTGGCAGACATTGCCTTCTTCGACGAAGTGTGGCAAAAACGAGCAGAGGAAGCAAAGAAAGTGACCTTGAACTCCTACATACCCAACCCGGAAGATGCAACCGATGATTTTAACTTTGAAGTTAACAAGTGATCAATATTCCTCGACATCCTTTTCTCCATTTCATTGATAATTAATATCACACAATGCCATGACATTTCTCTCTTTCTATGTTTTTTTTTTTGGACACGCGCACACCATATATATATATATATAGGAACTTGATCGATATGATATTATATAAAGCTGATTGTTACATTTTTTTTTCATTGGGGCATGCAGATACGCTCTTGCAAGAAACAGCAGTTTAAAACCGGACATTGTTGATGATTTTGGGAGCGCGAACAGCACTCTTGTGGACTTCGATGATGATGGTAATGATGCTGGCTTTGAACTGCTCTCAAATAGCACTAGAAGGAACCTGAAGCAAGGAAAGAAAAAATACCTAGGTCCATGCAAGGTGACGAACCCAATTGACAAGTGCTGGAGGTGCAGGAGGAACTGGGCAAGAAACCGTAAGCGTCTGGCAAAATGTGCGCTTGGTTTTGGGCGTAGGGCAACTGGAGGATTGAAAGGAAGGGTATATGTGGTTACTGAAAATTCGGACGACGATGTCATGAACCCAAAACCAGGGACTTTGCGACATGCTGTGATCCAAAAGGGGCCATTGTGGATCATATTTTCAAAGAACATGAACATTAGGTTGTCGAAAGAGCTGATTATGACTAGCCATAAGACGATTGATGGGCGTGGACACCATATACACATTGCTTATGGTGCTGGAATCACAATACAATTCATCCAGAACGTAATCATTCATGGAATTCGGATCCATCACATTGTTGCTACTAGCGGTGGCAATATTAGGGATTCTGTGGAGCACTATGGGATCAGGACCAACAGTGATGGGGATGGAATTTCCATCTTCGGATCCAGCAATATTTGGATCGATCACGTTTCCATGTCTCGCTGCACCGATGGTCTCATTGATGCAATTATGGGATCCACAGCAATAACCATTTCAAATTCCCACTTCACCCACCACAACGATGTAAGCTAGCTATCGATGATGATCTTTTTAATTAATCAATCAATGTAGATCTTGTGATGATTTCATGATATTGAAACTGATGCGCGAGTGCATGCATGCAGGCCATCTTGTTGGGTGCAAGTGACAGCTTCTCAGGCGATGAGCTTATGCAAGTCACGGTTGCGTTCAACCATTTTGGTCAGGGACTGGTACAGAGAATGCCAAGATGCCGATGGGGTTTCTTCCATGTTGTTAACAATGACTACACTCACTGGCGCATGTATGCTATTGGTGGTAGCAAACACCCTACCATTATCAGCCAGGGCAACCGCTTCATCGCACCACCTGAGCTTCATCTGAAACAGGTAAATGTTTACTAATTATACAGTTTCGATTTTAATATTGATATCATGTAACCTCACGGCATGCAATATGCGCAGGTGACGAAGAGGGACTATGCGACGGAGTCTGAATGGAAAACATGGACATGGAGATCAGAGAATGATCTAATGATGAATGGAGCCTTCTTCATTGAATCAGGCAAACCTAGAACCAAGAGACCTCATAAGAAGTTCATGATCACAGCCAAACCCGGTTCCCTTGCTACAAGGATGACACTCTTTGCCGGGGCACTTGATTGCAAATCGGGTAGAAAATGTTAAGAAATAATTTCCTACCACCTGTGGAACCTTCAACTTAACCACCAAGGATATGTGAATGAGAACAATTTTAACGTTGCTTTTCTTGTTGTTTTTTAATTTATTTCTTTATCTTTTAATGATGATGCTGCTGCTGCTGTTTGTTCGTGCCTAAAAGATCTGTCTGGAAGTGAAAAATGGATGGATTTAATTAATTCCCTTCCTTTTAATTTCTAGCTGATTTTATTTTTTTCTTGATTATGTAAGCGCTACGCTGCGTTGTCTATGTCTGTCGTCTAGATGTTGTTTTTAAATGGAGATACATGCATCAATAACGTGACCATCAATAAAATTAAAAGGCATGGGTTTTTCACTTAATATGATCATATTGTTTATTCTTTTATACATTAATGTAAATGAATTATACAAAAAAGATTTATTTGATTTTTAAACTTTTTTTCCAGCGATTTAGTCTTAATTAAATACCAATTGATTTTGGTTTCTTATGAAATGGTGGGATTGAAAAAAAAAAAAAGACCTAAATATAAATAAATAAATAAAAACATCAAATATGGATGGCATGTTATGAGTTTCGAAAAAAATACACTTTGGTCTTCAAACTTAAAAATAATACAAATTATATGATTTTGGTACCTCAATATTTTTCAAAATCATTTTGGTATAAAAGTTTATTTTTGTTATTTTTTAGTCCCTAATTGAGAGAAAAAAGAGAGAGATCATACATATTCTAGCGGTAAACAGAGAAACATGTCATTAATATCGATTTAGATCACCAAAACATACAATATTTATATCAAATGCTTCCTTTTGATGAAGAAACTTCATATTAGGTGTTCTTTTACCTTTAAATTTTATAAAAAAAAAATCAAATCTGATCTCGAGTTGATTTTTGGTTTTGGATTGATTTCAGTTTTTAGAACGGTTTTTTAGTTTTTTTTAGGCCATGAATAGATTTATCATTGTTCTTAAGATGTTTTATAGGTATTTTGGATCAAAATGATTTGAAAACGGGTTTTTGGATAAAAACAACTTAAGCTCTAATTTTTTAGGTAAGATTAGATGACGTGTCATCTGATTTATTTTTAAAAAGTTAGGATGGACAAACACGTTGTCCACCTTGAGTGCATAATAAATAAGGGCTTAGTCATGCGGGCCTGCCAAAGAATTCATAACTGGTTACTTATAATCTAAAACGCATGGGCATTTCACTGTGGAGCCGGCACTGTGCATCCTTTCACAATTTTTGTTATCTTTAATCCCTTGTTGAGAGAGAAAAGAGAGAGGTCATTGGATTCCGATGTTATGGAGAGAAAAATATCATTAACATCGATTTAGGTAACCAAAACAGTTGATATTTGTGTCAAATTATTTCATTTAATGAGGATAGTTCATATTAGGTGTTTTTTCACCTTTAAAGTTTGTGGGGAAAAAAAATCTAAGCTCGGTTTGATTTTTTTTGTTTCGGATTGATTTTGGTTTTTGAAATGGTTTTTTAAAGTCATAAATAGGTTTATTATGGTTTCTAAAGTGTTTTATATGTGTTTTGGGTAAAAAGATATCATCCACCCTGGGTATAGCAAAAAACAAATAAAGGCCCAATAATGCGGACCTTAACCAAATTGGGCTAGATAAGCTGACCTTAGTTGCTAAGGCCAGCAGCGCCTGATCTTTTTTTTTTTTAATTAAATCTTATTTTTATATATTTTTTTTCAATATATCTAGCTTAATATCATTTCTCTCTTTTATTTTGTTTAAAGAGCCTCTTTTTAATTATGGTTATTTTTTAGCAATGCATTTAATTTTGTAGAAGGTTTTTCTTATTCATCTATAATTTTTTTTCTTTTGTATAAATGAACTTTATATTTGAAAAAAAAAAACTTGCTTTCATATTATTATGCGCGGCCATGTATAATATTTTTTTTCTTTTATTTTATTTAATCAATTTAATGTGTGTGTTTATTTCTATTATTGTTTGATTAAATAAAAAAATTATTTTGATAAACAAATTTAGCAAAGACAACCGAGTAAATATTCTGTTTTACGAGATTAAATATCTTTGTTTTATTTCAAGAATGAGAATATCAAACTTTATAAAATAAATTGGTATGAATTTCTTATGGTTTCCTTGAAATATGTCTAATACATGTATTTCTTGTACAATGTATCATTACCTATTTTTACCCTCTATTTAAGTCATATTTTAAAAAAAATCAAAATGAAATAAAAATGAGGGGTGAAATGATCATTAAAAAAAGAACAAAATTAAACATAGGAGTTTAAGTCCTGTACAATTGTAAATTAATTTTTGGAAATTTGTTCTTATTAAATAAATTATGGATAAATAATAAATTAATCTTAAATAATTCTTGGTTTTTAATTTATTTTATATCAATTGCGAGTTTTAATATATGTTTATTATACATGCTAGTATTCTATTATTATTTTTGTGTTGAAAGCATGTTTGCAATTAGTTATGTTTTTACATACTTATAAATTAAAATTTATATGAATTCTAAGCTTTCTTTAAAAACAGTCTTATATTTAACATGTCTTGTTAAGATAAACTAAACAGCATTGCTGACTGTTCTAATATTTATATATTTACAAACTTTGATTTTACAACCTTAAGGCTTCATAGTTCTTTTTATATTAGACTTTGTATAATTTATCTTGCGAGAAAATATTAATAATAATAGTAGTAGGAGAAGACTGTTTCAAAAGTATTTATTTGAGGATTAAAAGTGGTTTTGGGGTTTTTTTAGGTGTCTGGGTGGCTAGAATTTTTGAGAAAGATTGAAAGATGAGTGTTATTATTATTATTATTATTATTATTATTATTATTATGTATTCTTAGGTGTGTTTTCCTTATTTTGTATAATTGATGAATTTATAGGAAAACTTTTAGGGCAACACCTTACTTGGGGTGTTTGGCTTGATTTTAGAAAAATTCTTAGTGTATAATTAGATTAAGACAATGGGTCAAGAATATCCTAACTCTCATGCATTATTTATTTTCTCTCATTTTCTTTCTAATATTTTTCTCTTGATCATTTGTTTTTCTTGATTGAAACTAAAATAAAATATGGAAAAATCCTAAAAGTATTAACCTAACTAAATTCAAATTACTCGCTAAGTTATCATGTAATTTGATTGACCTAACTAAATACAGGTGAAATCCAACCATGACAATTTGAAGGAATTTTTTAATAAAAAAACAAACAATATAATTTTGAACAAAATAATTAACCCTGGTTAATCAAATTACATGTAAATTAATCTAACAACCTAGTAATAACCAAGTCAGATCTCAAAACTATATTCTCAACCATGTGAAAGACTTCTAGTTTTTGTTCTCCTAGTGAAAACAAATTAATTTTCACTTCTGTGCATTTCATTTCTTTCAATCAAAGACTTTAAGAGCATGAATAAGCCCTTCAATCCCGAGTAACAATCAACTAGAGAATGAATAGCAAGGATGACTTGAATTTCTAATATCATCCAAGTTGATCAAATCAATTAGGTCCAACTCCCACCAAGTCTTTTTTAGCCTATTTTCTTTCTTTCCTTTTTTATTTTGTGGAGTTCTAATCTTGTTTTTCAATATAATATATGAACTTTGATCTCATAATTCATAAAAGGAATTGTATAGCTTTACACATGAATTCGAAGTTTAAACACTATTTTATAATTTATAAATGAATATATATTTTATTGTCTAAGTTTAGATTTTAGTTTTTTATTTTTTTTAAAAAAAACATAAGTTACCCAATGGATACACTTGCCGGGTGGAGAAACAACTCTTCTAACCCTATCCAACTGGGCTGAACTCAGATGCGAGAAATGGATTTAGATATTCATGGAGCAAAATCCAGCTCCTGCCATCTCTAATGAGTAGCTCCGCAACAGACCACTATTTGCTTTAACGCAAAGAGCTGCATCAAACAAGGCGCCTTGGAGACATAGAATTGAGTGTTAGATTTCACTAAAATTGTATAAAGACCGGTAAAGCACCGACCAAGCCCTAAGATACATGACAAGTCTTAGAACATAGGGCTTCTATCTATTCAACTGTCAGACTCGTTTTCAGAGTCTACCATCATTGGTTGTGGGTTCTTGTAGTCATTGACTTGTAATTTATACCGCTTTTTATCATTTCGAGCCATTTCTTCGTACGGTTCCTTCTCCTCCGCTGCATTCAAACAGGTAAAAACCAAATGGAGAAATATTCTTGTTGTAAAAGATAACAGAATCGCCACAAATTAGTGAACTGAAAAGAATGCAGACCTGACATAGCATTCCACTTGTCTGCAAGTGCTTTTGCAATCTCCCCGAACACAATTCCTGGGTTACTCTTCCTCACATTCTTTTGTCAATCACAATAATATAGTTAGCATACCCATAACAAGCAATGAACAAATCCTAATCAGAAATTACAATGGAACAGCAATTAACCCACCTCCCTTTCCATTTGCGAGAAGAACATGTAAGCAGATTTCGACCTCTTCGGTGCATTAGGATCCTTCTTCTTTTTCGGTTTTCTCTTCTTTTGGCTTTCCTCTCCATCTCTGCTTTTCCTCTTCGTAGTTGCCTTAGAAGATGAAGCCTCCCTTTTAAAATCCTTTTTTGTCGGGTTCTGCAATTGGGCCATTCAATGGATATACATTCAGACAGATGACCATATATCAAATTCTCTTCAATAGAGCATGACGGTGGAGTGAATTGAATGGCTTGCCTCTTTCTCATCACCACTTTCACTGGCATCAGATTCTCCGTCTCCAGAGTCATCTGTAGGAGAACCTCCATCATCCTTCCCAGCAACAAAATCTTCATCCTGCAACATCACCATGCTTAGATTTCGTTGCATAAATGCAAAAGGACTATTAGATCTCAAACAGGATGGAGACACAAAAAACTGTGGGAAATATAATGGAAACAAGAGGGGTGCAGAAAATGCTATCTATATACATGAAATTAACCCTACCAATTAAAATTCAGCAGCCATAAGCTTGTGGGAAATGCAGCACAAAATTATAAGAAAATAAAAGAACTTGCCTCATCATCACTCTCATCATCACCAGCTTCATTCCTAATGCGTGCAAGATGTGGATCAACAGCATCATCATCATCATTCTGAAGAACAGCAGCCACTCCTTTTGTGGTTTGCATATCTCCCAGGTTCATAATTTTCAAGCCCTTCCCACTGTATGGTTAAATGAAAGGTAAAGCCATTGAAAATGGAAAGTAGACTCAAACTGTTAGGTTATAACAAACCAACCTTATGAAGTCAAAAAGATTATGATATTCGTTCCTCTGGATGTTCCGAAAAAGATGCTCTTGTTCTGTTTTAAGTCTTATAAGAAGATCAAAGTAATGCATATTTGAGCCACCAGCAGCATGCCTCTCAAATTCCACATAGTCAATCTTGTATGAAGAAACAGGAAGAAGAATTAAAATAAACATGTCAAAATCCAATTGAAGTATATCATATGCATGTTAATGAACAAATCAGGAACACATTATAGTTTGCTGAACTATACCTCCTCATGAAGAATGAGTGTTGGAGGTTTGGGTAAGAAGAAGAAGCTCTTTTCGAGTGGGTACAGGACTCCATCTTCAGCTTTCAATGATGATTTCACAGCATAACCATCTTGACAACTACGGAATTTTCCTGGTCTAGTAACTTTGGCAGCAGACAATCCACGCATTACAGTGGTGAACACTTCATGAATAAGCCCCTATTTATCCACAGCACAAACAAATTTTATACAACTTCTATCCTAAGATTAATTTATCAACTAAGTCCCAACAGATGCTATTACCTTCTGAAAAAAGAAGAAAAGAAAATGAATAACACGTGAAGCATAATCACATCAGAATGTAACTAGGTTACTACCTTATAGGATGGTTCCAACTTGTCCTTGTACTTTGTGTACAAAAGATCTTCACTCATTGACAAGTTGCTTTGAACTACAAAGTCAGTGTCGAACTGTACAAAATAGAATAATGAATGGTAGCCAAATCATATGAACAAAAAAAAACACTGATGTTCAAATGGAATACAATCAACAATACCTGCAACACGATATGTGGATACAGAGTTTGCCCTTTGCGGATTGGTGGATCAAGAGTCACAACAACAAAGGTGTGTGGCTGGTTATACTGCACAAAAAAAAATTCAAGTTTGCATGAGATTCCATTAATCATCAGTTTGCCATGAAAAGGATTGAAATCACACCAACACACTAAAGAAATCATTACGTGAATAGCATAGAGAGAAGATGATAAAATTACATATACACATGCATATATAAGTGGAGAGGTAATAAACGCAAACCTTTGGAAGCAAAAAGAGGCGGACAACGCTGCTGTACTGAATTTTGAAATCATTAGCCTGTCCTTGGAGCCGCAAGAAAGACAAATGCAGTTCAACACTGTACCGACCCCTAAATTGAAAAATGGTTTTACGTGTCATAAATTCATTGAAAAGAGTCACATTAAAGAACCAGCATGTGAAATGGATGAGTTATGTTTGTGCATGTAAGTACATGAGTGAGTATGCATGTGTGTGGGTTGGGGTCTACAATTTCTACCTTGGTGTGAGGATTGCGATACCCTCAAATGTAACAACAGCTTCTTCACCTCCAGCACCAACATCTGCCCTTTGCACAATTAGGTCACGGAAAACCTAACACAAAATCAATTGACAAGAAATCAGCAGACACAAGGCAGACACAAGTAGACAGTGGTAAAAAGGAAGAAACTCACCTGAGCAGGAGGATGATTTTCATCACCAATATATTGCGTATTGTTATTAGGTATGTGAAAACTTAGCTCCATCAATGAATCTTTCTGTAAACATAACATAATATGATTACAAATTGATAGCATCACTCCTAAACAAGAAAATATGAATTCAGAACCATTATTTCCTACTGGCTACTTAATGCAATTCAGAAATGAACAAAACAAGAACATAATACAGGTGCCCCTGCAGATAACTCTGTTGTGGACCCATATGCATGAAATGTAGCTATATGGCTTGTACTGCAGAAAGGACAAACAACATCAATAGACCCACCTCATTTGCTCCAGTAGTATCATCCACATGGAACTCCAAGATGACATCATTTTTCCCTTGCATTTGTGTTTGTGAAACATCTGCCAAAGATACCTCGAAAGCTTGCTTCGATCCAACCAAAAATGTAAGCATATTTCCTACAAACATTAGGAAGGTGTGAGTTAACAGCACGACAAGGAGAGAATAAAAGAATGAGTTGTACAACTAAAGAAACTCCCCTCTATCATAAACAACAAAGGTAATAATAATAAAGAAAAAAAAAACTAATGGGTCCAGCAACTAGGCAAGTCAAAAAAAGTCACCCACCATTTAAGTCCACTTCTCCCCAGTTACGGCCACTGACTGAAAGCTGCTTCTCTTGTGGTGTTATTCCATGGCTTTGGAAAAAATTGGTCAAGGTAGATAGGTCCTACATGGCCAGCAATGGATGGAACAAAGTAAGAAAACGCGTCGCAAACTGTAAACATCAAACTTATAACAAGAAAAAAAAACACTGAAAACTTCAGCACAGTGGAGACTAATGAACTGTCACTAACAAGCACTGGACTCTTGTGATCATTTAAGATACCCACCAACTATATACACAGAAGTTCAAGAAGCCATGCAGTAAGGGATATTATAAGTTATAAAGGGAATCAAAATGTTCAAAGTTAGAAAGTATAGGCATGAATTACATTGATTTCATTAAAATAGAATACACAAACCCTAACATGAAGACAAATGCACAAACAAGTTCCAATTTTAAAATAAGATAACAAGGAGATTGGAGAAAAACCTGATCACGAAATCCAGTAAACTTGTACCAGGGCCCACCTTTGATTAGAACACTGAGTTGATTTGTCCTTGGGACCTTCATCCATGTCACTCCAACAATATCAGTTCTGTCAACTTCAACAGCCTTACCACCCCCTTGTTTCTTCCATTGGATTCCCCCTGAAGATATCTTAAGCTGCCCGGGGTTCTGCATTAGACAATGAGAATCTCATATATTTCCGTTCCTTTATCTTGCATCTCCATTCCCCCAAAAAACAAAAAACAATAGACTCCAAAATTCACAAGACATTTCAAAAAATTAGGGCATCAATGCGATGAACTCAACAAGAAACCACAAATGTCTAAACAACCATGCATCCGGTCTCAACAATCAGAAAACCTGATTAGAAACTGAACAACAAATCAAGGTAGCCAAAGTATCATCTTGACTAAATTATGGTATAAATTTAATAAATGGCTATTATAAAACTACTATTTGATGCCTCCCTCCTAACTTTACTCAGCAACCAATCCAACCTAAACCCTAAACCTTTTTTTTTAATTTTTGTCACTTAATTGTTACAATTATTCATACTTCGTTCATACACTGAAACAAATAAGAATTAGGCAACTAATTAGGGTTTCAAGAACCACAATCTAAACATCTGATTTTCCAACCTAAAACACAGGCAAAGTAGGAATTAGAATAAAAATTAGGGTTCCAAAAAGCAGAATCGAAAGAAAGAAAATTCAAAAGAAAAGACAGGGTTCGAACAAGCTAGGGTTTCAAAATGGTTTTGATTATTAGTTAAGAGAGAGATGGTAAGAGAACTTACGGTGCCTCCACGGCCTCCGAGAGAGATATTATTAAAGAGATGAGCATCCGCCATACCTCTGCCCAAACTTTGATTCTTCGAAAAACCCCACTTTCTCTTTTATGTATGCATGTGGATATATATATCGGGAAGGAATGAGCGGTGCGTCTCACGCGCTCTTGGATTTGGGCGCCAAATTGACTATCGGTGTTCACTTGAGTGTGCTGTGCTGTACTGTGCAGCCTGTTGGGCTGTTTGTAATTACAATGTGTTCTTGAAGTTTTTTTTAGAATTTTTAATTTTTAATTATTATTTTTTTATTTTTAGATTGATACCGTATTTTAATATTAAAAATAATTTTTGAAAAATAAAAAAATATTATTTTAGTTGTGATAAGCGATATTATTTCGGTGAGATCTCACGGTGTAAAAGTGTGTTTGATATTACGATAGCTGTTATGGTTGTGGTTTGAAAAAAATTGTTTTATAAAAAGTACTTTTAGTTGAGGTTGGTTTGAAAAATAGATATTTGATTAAAACTGTGGTTGAAATTGAGGTTGAACAAAAAGTTGTTTAATGTATTTAGTTAAGAATGCTCTTTATCTGCTGACATTTTCCTAAGGATATAAAGAGAAATTATGAATGTGAACTCGACTGGTTATTCTAAGGATTTGAAGGCTAATGATATCAATAGGATATTATTGATATCAGCATTTACCTTTATGAAAGAAGAGATTATATATTGAATGGATTTAATTATCTACATGATTATGGAAGACTAATAATATCAATAAAATGATGTTGATATTTGTTAAACAAATATTTGATTAGTCTACTAGATTTTAAAGGCTAATGATATCAACAAGATTATGTTGATATTGACATTACCAAGTTTGTGTTTTCTTCCGGATCATCAAAGTTGGAAATATCAACAAGGTTATGTTGATATAAATATTTTTATTACTTAATTAACCATTTCAAATTTTAGAGGTTAATGATACTAATAAGGCTGTAATGATACCAACATTATCAAAATATTAGAAGTTAAATTATATTAGGATGATTATCATCAATATAATTTGAAAATAAATGAGTTTTGATATCTAGGTATGGATATATAGAGTTAATTTGAATGCATATAATCAAAATATAGACTTTTCATTTACATAAATTAATATATGTCTAAAGAGATAAATTAAAGGAAGTAGTTTAAGTAATAGAAGGGAAACAATATTGTATTATTTTTCTTAGTTATTAAGATTAAGTATGCTCTTTGTGATTGTACTTGAATGCATATGTTTAATTTACAAGTAAATTATAATCCCGACATGAGTAATGATTTAGCTAGAGACTTATCTATTTTGTGATAATTAGTTAGACTTTTGTTAATGTAAATTTGGATGTAATCGTAGACTAATGTTCCTATCTTAATACTTTTGGGATGCTATGTGAAAGTTGAATATTATTAACTTAATTGTAAACTATTTTAAGACTTAAGTTTAGGTATTTTAAATATCATTTCTCATTACAATTTCTATATTAGTGTTCATCAAATCATTATTAGGATTGAAATTAATTTCTAAGGTGCTATATTCATTTAGAAAAACTCTTATTTGCTTTGCTTTATTAGCTCATTATCTATCTTTTAAAGTTTTGTTTATTTCAGGAATGCATTCTATATGGAAAGTAATTCTTTGTAATTATATAAATTGTTATTGTGTCGTGGATTGAAATGTTGGGATCTAGGATGATTAAATCATTGCGAGTATATTTATTTTAAAGTGTAATTTCAAAATATGTAATTCCAACATCCTAAAAATAAGTATGATTAGTCAATCAATGTACATAGCTATTTCCTTAATAGTAACCATGATAGAATCTAACCTCCTAAAGTTCTTACAAAATGATCAAAATAGATTGAATAGGAGAAAAACATTCATCACAAGTTTAAAATCACCTTCGAGCTCTACCATAAGATAACCTACACCCATTAAAATCCCCACGATTCTACTTTTAAAATTAAGCAAATTCCAATATTATAAACAAATTTATTTAGCTAAAAACTAGTAAAATCACTTAAAAGACCTCTTGTTAAAGCCATTTAGCTAAAAACTTGTTGAGGTCATATAAGAACTATGAGTATTCAGCTTCGTAAAACCAATAAATGGACATACCTAACCAATCAACTGTTAATATCTTTTGACGTACCAAAAAATATTTTATAGTCATTTAAATGATAATCGCAATAGCATTAATAACCTAAGAAATTTAAAGAATCAAAAGAAGTAATTAAATTTGGAAAAAAATAGTCTCATTTATCCATGGCTAAAACATTAGATATGCAATATAAAATCAAATATCTTAAGAATTTCCTCTTATAATTGATTGATGATATGATAAATTTCATAATAACTATTTATGCGGATTAACTATAAAAAGAATGGAAACATGTTAAGGAGCAGAGTATCCTATTTAAACAAATGAGTCCCCAAACACTTCTTAGATGTACGAAGAACATATTCAATAGTTGCACCATAAAAAGAATAAGTTGGATTAAAGTTAAGTGTCTCAAAACTCTTTATTCATTAGTGAGAAGTTTCATATACATAACTAGCCATAAAAGGCATTACTACGTGCCAAACTAGTCAATGCCAAATTAAAATCCATATTGCTTCTAGAGGTTGCCAAAACTCTTATAATCTCATAATAAACTTATTTAATGAAGAACTTTTCATTACTAGTTACATCTTAAATTAACGATCACCACTGGTGATTGCATTCTACCAATATATATATTACATGCAAATTGCTAGTATATATTTAAGAATTTCTCCCACCACTTCTTTCCCAAACTTAACATATAATTGTTCATAGTTATATTGAGTAGTATTAAATAAAGCTCAGTGGTAGCATATTTAATAAGAAGGTCAACACTAATTATCTAACCAAAATTGAATGATCCTATCAATTCTAATAAACACATTCAATGCCTTGAACTAAAAATGATCATTTTAAACTAACTAACTCCCTTTCAAATTGCAAACCTATTACTAACATATAAAAAGTCAAAAAAAATATGATATATTTTGATAATACTTCTAACAAACTCTCGAATCCACCAAACATTACCATTAGTAAAAGATTCCAACCTAATTTAAGCTTTGTCCATAGCCTTAATACTTTGTAAACCAAGTCCTCCCTGTTACTTTAGTTGAAAAACTAATTTCCAATCAACCAAATGAGTTTTTTAGTCATTTAACAATATTTTTACAATTCTAGTCTAATACTAACTTACTAACTTAATATGATTGATATATAATGCTTGTCGATCAAATGGTAGTGCAAAACAAATTTGTATTTGTGGGAGAACATGGATGCATTTATCAAAATAAAAATAGAATTTTAATTAATTTTTTAATCACTTCTGTTGTGTATTTATTTTTATCTTACATGTGAGCATCCGATTGGTTAGGCTATGATTAATATAGAATCTTTGCACTTATTTCCTACACATAAACAAGACTAAATGTCACTTACCCATAATTCTATAGTATTGATGCACGATACATTATATTTGTAAATTGTAAATTGCATTGACAAACATTATATTTGTGAGGGAAAAGAAAAGATCCACTTAAAAGTGTTAAAAAACTGCCTTTCTGACAAGGAGTTCAATTTCTTGATGTGGACACTATTGAGTTTCTTAAAACACATACATGTAACATAAATAATAAATTTAATATTTTTTGGAAGTCTCAAGGATCCCACTAGACAGATCTAGAGTTGTTTAGGGTTTATTCGAAGATTACCTGAAAATCAGATGTTCTTTTTTGTTTTAAATAATTACTCTAAAGCTGGATTATACTTACTATCTTTTTTAACAGGAATACCACAAGTCGTCTAAGCGCCCGGTCTCTAACAGTAATCCACATGAACCAGTGAGAAATCTTATAAACTCTTTTAAAAGAGAGGGATTGTTGTACCTTAGAATGCTAACTCTTTTTTTTTTTTTTTATGTTTTAGGTTCGGTATTATACTCATCTTCTTTTTTCTTAGAAAATAAGAGACATAATATTCTATTTATAGAGAAATCTAAGTACCCTATAAATAGAAAAATATTAATTTATCCCTCAATATCACATATATTTTTTTAGGATAATTTTAATCAGGTCCCTACTTGATTTTTTTAGGTCTAGAATTGTAATCCCCTATATTAATTACATTTTAGTCCTTAATTTCTAAAATTTATTTACAATTAAGTCTCACTTGATTAATCATCTCATTTTAATTTTTGATCAATAGTTCTTATGTGTGTGACCCATTAGGTTCCATAATAAGTTGGTTCAAATATAAATTATAATCCTAAATTACATAAGATTAAATAAATTAAAAAATTTAATTTATTATCAATTCAACAATTGATTGACTTATATTTAAAAATGAAGTACAATGTCTAACAACCCATCATGATCCCCTAAATATTAGAAAAATAATAAATTGTTTTACTTAACCTTTCAGTGACTAGTTTTTCAGTGTATTTATTATCCCTTCATCAATAATATTTTGATTTAGACATTATATCATGTATCATGTCTACTTTGTCAAATCATGTTAGTTTTGAACACTATAGTCATTGATTCTTTGAATAAGATTTCAAAACTCTTTTCAAAACTCATTCCACATTGGCCAACGACTTCACAATTAATATTGTTTGAGAACATAAGGAACATTTTTTCTAATTTACATATGGTGATGAATCCTCTATTAATTACTCAAATACATTCATATAGTTTATCTTATACCCAAAAACTGCCTGTTTGTTACCCTTATTTAGGACAATGTGTGGTCATGATAAATGCATAACATTTCATATATAAGATAGCCTAGTGATTTCAAGTCTAAGGATAAGTTATATAATTATCATGATAGCCTTTCCATAGATATAGATGATCTCTCCATATACGATTCTCTTGTAGGTTAGTTTAGTATACATGTCATTTAACAAACACATGCATATTAGTTCTAAGTATTCATCATACCTCAGTTTATGAGAACAACTGCTTCCTTTCATATAGAAATGAACATAACATGCACCAGTCTCAACAAATCTAATTAATATCTAATATTAATATAATATTGATCAAGAACATTTAGGAACAATGCTTTGATGCATTATGAATATTATAATTATAACAACTTCTTAATTATTTTTTTCTGCATAACATTTTTATCTTCTAGACTTTATCGTTACTCTAAATTCATTAATTAAATATTAGATTCATTAATCAAATATCAATGAATATTAAAGATAAATAAATTTTTAATAATAATAAATAAATTTTATTATAACACATCTAATTAGAACTCTCGCTTGCATGCTAGAGTATATGTATAAATAGTTTAATGACATGAAATTTTCGACAATTAATGAACCATGCTCCTCATGGAGTCACTTGTTAGTTTTGGATTCCTAGGGTGTCTCCCAGCCTTCACTTGTATGCTTGGGAGGCTTAAGCACACATGCATCCAATTTGAAGAAGAGAATCGTACGTGGAGGAATTTATTAAGTGATTCATTGCTTCTAAGTTCTAACTGAATCACAAAACATTAATTTTCTTTGTTCTTCCAATATTAAATTTTTAATTAGAAGTTAATATCTTGAAGCTTAGATCTTCACCTCTCATGCTAAATTCTAGTATTTGTATATCCAAAAAATTGACAGTCCTATCCCTTAAAAATACCGTCAAGAAATACTCCAAAATTTTATTTAGAAAGATTAAATTTATTCTGATATATATACACCTTAATAAAACAAATCAAAATATGGTTATTTTAGAGATTAAATCACCCAAAAATATAAAATAAATCAAACATTATTTTTTTTGAATAATCATCAAGAATATATTAAAAAGCCATAAAGCTAATATATAATTAAAGCAAAATACAAGGATAATCAAAAAAGAAAAAAAAACAGATTTAGAAAAAAAATTGATCTACTATAACAAATCAAACATATTTTTAAATTCTATGACGTTTCCTCAACGAATCCAATATTCATTATTCATAATACTTCTTGTGAAATCATCTTCAAAACATTAACAATATGCTTGTAATTAAAACAACCAATTTATTAAATTATTAATCAACAAGAAATACCAATTCAAAAACTGAAAATCCATCCCCATCTTTCTTAACATTCAAGTGGATTTGAAATATTCTTTTCTAGATTTGACATCTAAATCCTCTATCAAAATCCATTAAGTGTATTCGTCTCCACATCTCCTTATTTTCTATCTTTGTTAAATGAAATCTAAGAGGAAATTTATTTTTTTTAGAAACGTGGGTACAATTGCGTTTCCAAACGCTCAAGCATTTGATAAGTACTCATCATGCAATATACCTAACTTTTTTTTAATAAAAATCAAAATTTTAAAAATAAAATCTAAGCTAAAAAAAAAACCATATCTCTAAACATGAATTATAAAACCATAAAATAAAGTCTAAACTTAAATTGTATGATATTATAGAAATATTTCATGAATCATATGATATATCCATACATTATATTGAAAATAAAATGACAACTTCATGAAAAAAAATAATTAAATGGAGATCGAGGTCAGGTGATTGGTCAGATAAACCTCTCACCCTTCTCTACATTCGACTTCAGTCAAAACGATTCATACTTATCTTGATCATTGCCAAACTAGATAAAAAATTTAATCCAGTTAGTTAGGATATCAACAAATACTTCGAATTAGTTGATAATTTTATCCTTAATTGTCCCTCCTGCATATGTAATTTTAAAATTTATGATCATATAGGTTTATTATTAACAAAATATTAAAATAAGTGGTGTTTTTACTTTGCTCCATCTCACAAATAATTATTACTTTTAATAGTGTTTTGTTTTTTTTTAATTTTAATTTTATCATTTAATATTTGATTTGTTACGAATTAGGCTTCATGATTTATTTCAATTATTTTATATGAAGTTATCCCAGATTCATGATCTGGGTTACGAGTTTAGAAAGGTGACCTGATTAACCTAGTTTTCTCTTTCTATTTTTAACTATTTTTTTTTAAATTTTATCCTTCGATATTTTATTGATTGAGAATTAGGCTTCATTACTTATTTTAGTTTGCTTTCTATGAGGTTATCTTGGTTTCATGACCCAGTCACAAGTTTAGCGAATTAACCTGAGTTGAATCGAGTTATTTTTTTTGTTATTTATAATTTTTTTTTCAATTTCATCATTCAATATTAGGTTGATTGAGAATTGTGTTTCATAATTTGTTTCAATTTGCTTTTATATTGGGTTATCATAGCATAATGACTTAAGTTGTGGGTTTAATAAGTTAACTCGGGTTGACTTGAGTTATTTTTTTTTTGTTTTGCCTTCTATAAAGTTATCTTGGTCTCATGATCTAGGTTATATGTAAACCCGGGTTGACTCAGGTTATTTTTTCGCGTTTTTATTATTATTATTATTATTATTATTATTTAATTTCTAACTTCAACATTTAGCTGATTGAGAGTTGAATTTTATAAAGTGCTTCGATATGTTTTTTATAGGGGTTATCATGATTTCATGATTATAATTATTGATTTAACAAGTTAACCCGAGTTAATCCAAATTAATCTAATATATTATTATCCTAATATTTTTTTAGTCCATCGTACATGGTGTTCATCAATCCGCATGTTGAAATGATTATATGTTTCATAACACTGCTTTTGATATCTATTTTGCGTGTCAAATAACAAACTAAAAATTGTTGTCTCCGTTAGCTAAACAAAATCTATCATAGGTAAATAGCGAATAATAAAGGTATGGTAACACCCTATTTGTTTTTATATTTTAAAAATATATTTTTTTTTGATATTTTAATATTTTTATTTATTTTTAATTAATGTTTTAATAATTTTAGATCGTTTTGATATGCTGATATCAAAAATACTTTTTAAAAAATAAAAAAAATATTATTTTGATATATTTCCGAGCGAAAAATACTTTTAAAAGCAACCGATACAACACTCTCAAGCATCCTCTAAATCATGAGTCTTAGTGCACCAACAAACAATCTTCTTCGGGAGTTCAAGGGTGTTTGGAATTAGTATGGTAGTCGTTGATTTTCAAAATGATTTTCACTTGAAAATGCATCACAATAATATTTTTTATTTTTAAAAGATTAATTTTGATATTAGCAAATTAAAACAATTTGAAAATATCAAAAAAAATTTAAAACAATAAATAAATATATAAAATATTAATTTTTTAAAAAAAATTTAAAATACAAAAACAAACTTCCTATTCATGTACAAGTAGAAATCTGTGGACTTGTTGCATTATCTTTGCGAGACAGCATGGCAAATAAGGCCAGCAGACAGCATCATGGCATATCATACAATATTTACTCAGTTAGTTGCCCGAAATGAAAGTGAAGTGTCCTATTCCTTTAAGAAATCACAACTTCATTTTTTACTAAATCAAAATATATGGTTTTTGGAGATATATAAAAATTAATTAATAAAGGAGTGGTTTTTCTTCCCTCGGAAATTAAAATTAAGCAGGTAATATTACAAACACTACTTCACTCAGGCGATTCCTCCTAGGTATATGCTTAGCACTATCATGCGAGCTATTCTTAGATTCCATGGTAATCACCGTTAATTTTGGAATCTATAGAGAGGGGACTAATTACATGCTCTTCAGCAAGCACCCAGACATTATTGGGAAACAATAATCCACCTGAACCAAAAAAAAAATCGATGAATACAAGAGGATGATGAGCGATGAATTCAAGAAGACGCTGAAGCTCAAAAAATGTCAAGCTGCATGTTTTCTTCGTTTTGTCTCGTATATGCTCGTTTGCTGGTAGCACATCTTCTCTATCTTTTTTCGCAGAAAACAAGAGTCTGTAGGGCATTCTGTAATCTGGAAAATTCTGCTGCTGGATATACCAAACCAAACAAAATGTTCTCTTACAAAGAATTATTTTTTCACTGCGCAACAGCTTCACGGATATATACTGATAAAACAAGTACCATAGTTACTCTTGCCCACAGAGCCTGTTTCCATGGGGTTTGCCGGTAGCGCATTCGCCTCAATCGCGTGCTTAAACCATCGAATATATGACTAAATTTGAGTTCATTCAGTTAAAACATAACCAAGAAGAGCTAAAAGAGAAAATTAATCACCAATGTTGCTAATTTGATGAACTTTGTAAGAGTATAGCTCTTGGTAAGTACTGTACAGTTGTGATAATTAAGACCAAAATTGACTTTTCGTACCACTGACCACAAGCATCCACCAGGCTGTGAAGCATATTTGAAAATTAAATGCCAAGAGCCTTTTTATCTGAGAGCTGGCAAACAGAATGTGAACACTTGATTTTGTCTTGCATTGTCTTGGAAATCATCGTTTCCCTTGTTTTGACTTGTAACTCGGCTGCCACAACAAAAACAAAACCGAAATAATACACACAGTATATATGAATACATGCATCGTTGGACTCCCTGCAGAATCAACCACCCATAGGAAAGAAGGAAGAAAGGAAGAAAAAAGAAATAGAAATGATGATGATAAAGAATGAAGAAAACCCAGGAAGGCGCCGCGGATGCATTGCAGACAGTGAAGCTCAGGTAGCTCGGTATGTCAAAAGGCGGCGAAGGGATCCTGCTATACTTGCACTCGGAAGTGACGATAATCAAAGTCAGCAGCAGATGCCCCAGAAACAAACTGATCAAACTTCTGCTGCTACCACTGTGAAGAGAAGCTCAAGATTTCGTGGCGTCAGCAGGTTGGTTAATTAAATGAAGAAACTGTTGTCAAAGTGTCTCTAAGGTTTTCTTATAAATAATTCGCTAACATAGGTTAAACTTTAACAGACATAGATGGACAGGTCGGTTTGAAGCCCACCTGTGGGACAAGCTCTCATGGAATGTAACACAGAAGAAGAAAGGGAAACAAGGTTTATAATTCTGCTGTCTTTTTTTTTTATTATTATTATTTTGCTTCACTTCTTCGTTTTATTTTTATTTCCAAATACTCACATCTTGTTATGTAATTTGTATATGTTCACGTCGGATTGCGCTTAATTTGATATTGCTTATTGGAATCTGAACAGTATACCTCGGTGAGTAATTTTCACAAGTTCTAAAATAAAGCTATATGTTCTATTACTCTTCTTAATTTATAGAACTGATGAAAAGTTTCCTTTTCAATTTCTCAGGAGCTTATGATGAAGAAGAATCCGCGGCGAGAGCATATGATTTGGCTGCTTTGAAGTATTGGGGAACATCAACTTTTACCAATTTTCCGGTATGAATGTCTATCAGTTGGCATGAGTATGAAACTCAGAATAATTTCCCTTGTCAGAAGTTTAAATGAAATATGTGACAACATCTAACACACTTTGATGCATTCCACAGATATCAGATTATGAGAAAGAGATTGAGATAATGCAAATTGTAACGAAAGAGGAGTATTTAGCATCTCTAAGAAGGTATGTATATAAAGCTTCATATGTATGTCAAGTAATGCCGATTATAGGTGCCCATTCCTCCTCTCTAAACAATGATCTCTGGATTTTTTTTACACAGAAAGAGCAGCGGCTTTTCAAGAGGTGTATCCAAGTATAGGGGAGTTGCAAGGTGATGTTCCTGATAATTCCTTTCCATAAACCAACTTTATCAGGTATATATTACAAACGGAGAGCACTTTCTAAAGATTCATTTTTGGAAATGTATGCAGGCACCATCACAATGGGAGATGGGAAGCGAGAATAGGGAGAGTTTTCGGAAACAAATACCTTTACCTTGGCACATACAGTAAGTCAGGCCTAAACTTACTCTTTCTAGCTCCTGATGAATATTTTTCCTGCATTTACCAAAGCCAAGTGGTATAGAATTAACTTCACTCCTCAAAATGCAGGCACGCAAGAGGAGGCTGCACGTGCTTATGACATTGCAGCAATTGAGTACAGAGGGATCAATGCGGTGACGAACTTTGACTTAAGCACTTATATCAGATGGACAAAGCCAGGAGTAGCTGCTCAAGCTGCTGCAAATGAACTACAGACAGTCACAGATCCTCAGACAGCAGCGACCCTGACTGATACCTACACTCCAAGAGAGGAAACCAAACCCTCACTGTTTCTACCTAATCAGTTCACTGCAGATTACCTGAACTCCCCACCAAAGCTAGACGCATTTCAGAACAATATCTTTGTAGATTCTTCCAACAAGACTTCATCGCCCACTGCCCTCGGCCTCCTCCTACGGTCTTCGGTATTTAGAGAATTGGTTGAGAAGAATTCAAATGTTTGTGAAGAGGAAACTGATGGGAATGAGATAAAGAACCAACCAATGGCAGGTAGTGATGATGAATATGGTGGGATATTTTATGATGGAATTGCAGATATTCCATTTGTTTACTCTTCTAACAAATACAGCCTGGGGTTGGAAGAAAGAGAACTCCAGTTCGTCTTATAATGACTGGACAAAAATGAACCGATGGAATGGCAAGGTCAATGTGCTCGTTTTTGTACCTTTCAGTCAATTAGCTGACCCACAAGTGCTTAAATAACATCCATGTTCTTTGTAAATTCTCTATTTTCACCATCTTCGGGTATGGTCTTACTGATCAGAAATAATTTGTTAACTTGCATCCTGACGAAACAGATGAAACTAAGCCTGATCCCCATCTCTCCCCACTCTTTCTGTTGAAAGCTTATCTGAAAACCGCATCCAGAATCCAAATATGAAGTTCACCTATCAAGTGCCAATCATGGGAATTCTATTTAACTCTCTTGTGACCAACTCAGGGCATGCAAAACGATATGAATGTTCAGAATAGCGAAGGGTTGCTACTCACACAATTTAGTGGAATATAATATACTAAATAATAGTACTCTCACATCTTTTATTATCAAAACCATACAATATATATAGACACTATAAGATATCTTTTACAATTTTCAAAGTACTTAATTAATATTAAACTCTTCAAATCTTACTCTAGACTCATAGTACTACTAGATTCATAGTATTTCTAGATTCATAGTATGTATTTGTAATGTGGATGATTATTCATTGTACTAACTTCAATACACTTAATCTTGATAAACAAGTTTGATAACTAGCATTCTCCCCTCTTAAACTTGTTCCATCCATGTTCATGATTCCAAGCTTCTTCTACAAATAACAGAAAACATCAGTCTTCAATGGCTTTGTAAAAATGTTTGCAATTTGTTCATGAGTTTTGACATGAACTAGCTCCACATCGCTTTCTTTTATGTGCTCTCTAATGAAGTGAAATCGAGTATCAATATGTTTTGAACGTTCATGATGAACTGGATTCTTTGCAAGTGCTATAGCAGACTTGTTATCAACAAAGATTCATGTAACCTTACTATGTTTCTGCTACAAATCTTCCATCAGTTTCCTTAGCCATTTTGCATGACATACACAAGATGCAGCAACAATATATTTTGCTTCACATGTGGATAATGCAACAATATATTGTTTCTTTGATGTCCACGTGAAAGCTGTTTCTCCCATAAAGAATACAAATCCAGTTGTGTTTTTTCTGTCCTCCAAGCTTCCTGCCCAGTCATTGTCACTGTAACCTGTAATTTCAAGATTCTGTGAAGATGAATAAAACAATCCATAGCTTGCAGTTCCTTTAACAAAACAAAGGATCCTCTTTGTTGTCTTCAATTGTGAACTTCTTGGCTTCTCCATATATCTGCTAATCAAGCCAACTTCAAACAAAATATCTGGTCTGGTACATGTTAAATAACGCAAGCAACCCCCAATATTTTTGTAGTATGTAGGATTAATTAAATCTCCTTCTCTTTCTTTAGTTAACTTGGTTCCATATTCAACTGGATTGTCTGCTGGACAACAATCTTCCATAGTAAATTTCTTCAAAACTTCTTTTGCATACTTAGCTTATGAAATGAAGATTCCATCACTGCACTGCTTCACCTCTAATCCCAGAAAATTGGTCATGAGACCTAAGTCTGTCATTTCAAATTTCTTCACCATGGATTGCTTGAAGTCTTGAATCATAGTTGGACCATCCCCTGTGAAAAGTATATCATCAACATATAAACAAACAAACATTACTCTGTCTTGGAAACTTTTCTTCACATATAATGCATGTTCATAAGGGCATCTTGTGAATCCTTTCTAGGAAAGATAACCATCAATTCTGAAGTTCCATGCTCTTAGTGTTTGTTTAAGCCCATAAAGAGCTTTCTTCAATATGCAAACCTTCTCTTCTTCTCCTTTTACCACAAAGCCAGCTGGTTGTTCTACATACACTTCCTCTTCAAGGTTCCCGTTCAAGAATGTTGACTTTATATCCATTTGAAATATCTTTCATATTTTCTGAGCTACTAGGGGAATCATCAATCTTATTGTTTCCATTCTTGCTATTGGAGAAAAAACATCTTCATAATTAACTCTATATTTTTTGTTTGTACCCTTTCGCTACTAATCTTGCTTTATGTTTTTCAATTTCTCCTTTTACATTCCTCTTTGTCTTGAAGATCCATTTTACTCCTATTGCATTGTGTCCTTCGGAAGTGTTGTTAATTCCCATGTATTATTTTTTACGATGGAATTGATCTCCTCCTTCATTGCTTTCTTCATTTGTCTTCTTGATATGCTTCTTCAAATGTAATAGGATCATTTCCTAAAAACAAGCAAAGCATATTAACATCATCAAGATTGATTCTTTCTGTTACATCATAAATCTCTTGTATGCTCTTTGTCTTTCTTATTGTTGAACTTGAAGGACCAGCAGGACTGTTAGTTGATGGAGATGGAGCTAACATGATTTCTTCTTCACCTTTCTGAATTTGCTCTTCATCTATAATTAGTTTATGTGGCTGATCTTCAGAATTCCAGTTCCATTCTTGCTCTTCATCAAACTTCATATCTTTTAACATGATCATCTTCTTTGTCATCGGATTATATAAGTTGTAACCACATGAGTTTTCTCCATGTCCCAGCAGTATGCATTTCTGACTTTAATCTTCGAGTTTAGTTCTTCTTTCCTCTTGAATTTTGGCATAAGCAACACTACCAAAAATTCTCAAATGATCAACTCTTGGTTAATTTCTTCATGCTCCATGCTTCTTCTGGTGTGATCTTCTGAAGTCTTTTTATTGTAAATTTGTTCAACAAATACACAGCACATACAACTGCATCTCCCCAAAACTCTTTTGGACAATTTTTTTTTTCTTTTAGCATACATCTAACCATGTTCATAATAGTTCTGTTTTTCTCTTTGATACTTCATTATGTTGTGGAGTTTGTGGCATTGTGAGCTGATGAACAATACAATTTTCTTTACAATAATCATCAAAATCACGAGAAATATACTCTCCTCCCCTATCTGTTCTTAAGCATTTTAGCTTACACTCACTTTGTTTTTCTACTAAATTTTTAAACTCCTTAAATTTGCTCCATACTTATTTCTTTTCTTTTAACACATATACACATGTCTTTCCACTAAAAACATCAATAAAAGTGAGAAAATACTTGCTTCCTCCTATTGAAGTAGGTGAAATAGGGCCATACACATCTGAATACACTAGGTCGAGAGGTTGAGATGCTCTTGAACTCTTCTTTGGGAATGGCTTTCTATGTTGTTTTTCCATTACACACACATCACACATTCTGCTTGTGTGCTCTAACTTTGGTATTCCAAGAACCATTTTTTTTTCTCCATCAGCATAAGTGATCCACGGTTCAAATGTCCATATCACAGATGTCACAAATTCATCATGTTAGAGATTTCTACCTTAAAATATTTTGACAGATATATACTTAGATCCAGAGGGAACATCATGTTTCTAGTCATTTTAACTGAAGCAATTGCAGCTCCACACTCATCAAAAATCTTCAGATTCTTATCTTTCATCTGCACTTCAAAGCTTTTCTCCAGAAACTGCCCCAAACTCATAATGTTATTCTTCATGTCTGGAACATGAAAAACTTCTAATATGAACTTCTGCTCACCATTCTTAAGTTCAATAAGAATTATGCCTCTTCCTTTAATTAGTCTTTGAGAAAGATCTCCAAAGGTAATGTTACCCAATGTTGTTAAAATCACGAATTGACTCGTAAAATCATACGATTTTAGGAGTCAACCTATACATAACATGCAAAATCAATTTAAAAACTCAAAAACCATCAAACTCAGTTAAACTCGGTCAACTCGGTAAAATCGAAACAAGTTGACAAGTTTGATAAAAGTAAAAAAATTAATCGACTGATTCGACTCCCCTCCCCATCCATCACTCACTCCCCAGTCCCATTCTCTCCTTTTCCCTTTGCCTTTTCTCAAAACTCAAGCTCTCAGATCTCAACCCTAGCTAGTTCTATAACTTTCAGTCTTTCTCTCTCTTTTCTTTACTTCATTTATCTATGTTCTTCCTCAAGTCTCTACTCACCATCTTTTGTGCTCTCGCGTCTTGCCTCTCTGTATCAGTCTTTGTATCAGGTTAGTTTTTTTTTTCTTGGCATACTTGTAACTTGATTCTTGAAGACTTGTTTTTGGAGATGAGTTTGTTGTAAATTACTTAATTACTGCCATTTTTCTTCTTGAATTTAGTTTCCTGCCATTGCTTTTCATTTGCTTAGTTTTGTTTTCTTTTATTTTGATGTTGGGTTCTCTGAGGTTTTCTTGCTGCCATTTAGTTTCCTGCCATTCTTTGAACTATTATAAGCAAGGATGAGAGCTAGATAGTCTAAAAGTGGAGTTGTTTATGTGTTTATGTGTTGGATTTTCATCAAAGCATGTCCTATTCTTGTTATACTATTTTCTTTCAAGCAAAGTGTTAGCTTAATGGTTATTATGAGCACTTGAAAGTTGGAACAATGGCTCTTAGTTTTCAGTTGTAGAAATGAATAGAGCAATGATATATTGTGAACTCTTTAATTTTGGGTTGTTTTTTTTCTTCCCTTTAATGATTAGGTTGTATACTTATATTTGGACTATAGAACTAAAGAAAGGAATAATATGTTTGAAGTGGTGCTATATAAAGGATATGTATTGCGTAGAATGGTTATGAATGTAAAGGTACGCATTTGGTATTTTTTGGGTTGCTAATCAGTAATGAAAGATACTCTTTTTAGAGTGTGTTGGAAGTGAATGATTTGTGAATATGTAATATTTACTGCTTTCTCATACTTTTGCTGGGATTCACACTCTGAATGTTAGATGGGAAGATATTAGCAACAGCAGCTGCATAATTGAAGATTTTCAATTGCTCTGACCACAAAAGGATGCAGAAGTTTTCTGGTCATCCTGTGAGTGCTTCCATATTCCTTTTGCACTATGTTTCTAGCATAATTACATATTTTATTTCATTTCCATTCAGTTATCTTCCTTGGCTTTCTATGTTGAGCTTAATCAGTCTTTCTCAATATTGACAGGGAGTTGTTCGCTCCATGGTCTTTACTGATGATGGAAAATATATCCTCTCTTCTGCTGTTGGTGAAAGATATGTTGCATCATGGAGAATAAATGGTGGCAAAAAACAATCAGCAAGTTGTGTTCTTGCAATAGAGCACCCTGCTGTATTCATTGATTGCAAGTGCTTCAAAAATGAGGGAGTTGATGATGCAGGCCTGTATGTTTTGGCCATTTCAGAAACTGGTGTTTGTTACACGTGGTGTGGAAAAAATGTTAAGGAATTATGTAATTATTCCAAACCCACAAAGTCTTACTATCTTATGAAGAATTTCCCAAAATTCACAAGGCTGCATTACCAACAGTATTGGCTGTAAAATTACAAGGCACTGCCAAGCCTACAGTTGCAAATGTGTTTATTGCCTATGATTTGCTTGTAAAGCCTTCATTTCCTAAAGAAAGGAAATAATGTGTTTGAAGTGGTGCTATATAAAGGATATGTATTGCGTAGAATGGTTATGAATGTAAAGGTTTGATTTATTCCTTGCCAACACAATCAAAATGAATCTAACCACTATCCCATCTTTCTACAACTCTAATTATTTTGTTTAGCCATAATTGCACATATATTCCACTGGTCCTTTCTAGTTCTTGTCATTTCCATTTGAATTTCAACTCCTTTGTATTCATTTTCTACTCCTTTAGCATCTTGAATTCTTTAGGTGAGTTTATTTCCCATGATTGTAAATATATAATTAGTTTATATATTTTACATGTGATTTTACGATTTGAGTTACGATCCAAGTTTATATTGTATATTCCGTGTCATGTCAAAAAAGTATTTTTGACAACCTTGATGTTGCCTTTATAACTTTTATCGATATCAACAAATGCTTCCTTCATACCACACATATGATTTGATGATCCTGTATCTAGATACCAGGTGCTGGAGTTGCTGCCATCAAATTTTCCACAAGCCAACAATAATGCAGGCTCTTCATAATCAATTTCATTCTCAACAAAGTTGATATTCTTGTCTTCAAATTTGTGTTATGAACAATCTGAAGCAAAATGACCATACTATTTACAATTATAACATTGTACGTTTGCATTATTATTCCTCCAATTTGAATATCCTTCATGACTTCTTCCTCTACTTCTGCCACGGCCTCTAAAATTAAAATTTTGATTTCGTGTTCCATGAGATTCTTGATTTCTAAATGATCTTCCTCCTCTTCCTCTTCTGTGAATGAACCTTCCTCTTTGAAATGCTCATTTGCCAGATTCATTAACATTCTTCATAGTTAACTTTGTCTGCAATGCTTGTTCAAAAGATCTTTCTTCTCCTCTTCTATCAATTTTCTGCTCATGGGCTTATAGAGATCCCATTAATTCTTCTACTGTCAGATCTTCCAAATTCTTTTATTCTTCAATTGCTACAACCACATGATCAAACTTTGAATCCAGAGACCTCAGAATTTTCTCCATCACACGAACATCATCAATATTTTCACCATTCCTTCTCATTCGGTGAACCAAAGAGATTACTTTTGTGAAGTAATCTAAAACTGTCTCATTACTTTCTTTATTCAACTTCTTAAAGTCTCCTCTCAATGCTTGCAACCGTACCTTTTTTGTCTTTTCAACTCCATTATAAGTCTTGTTAAGCATTTCCCATGCCTTCTTTGACGTCTTTGCTGGTGCCACCATCTCAAGAGTTGCTTCATCAAGTCTTTGATAAATGGTGAATAACGCCTTATTATCCTTCTTCCTTGATTCTCTTAATGTTTGTCTTTCTGAATTACTTATTGCTGCCTCTTCTCCTGTTGATTCTGGGTCAATATAACCATCTTCAACTAACTCCCATAACTCTTGTGATCTTAGTAGTACCTTGTATTGAATACACCATTGATCATAGTTTTGTTTAGTAAGACGGGGAATATGAAATTGAGAATTGTTGTTGCTGGAAGCCATATCTACTCTCAAGCTCTGATACCAAATTTGTTGGAAAAAAAAAACAATGACAGAACAGAGGAGGGGTTACTACTTACATAATTTGGTGGAATACAATACACTAAACAATGGTACTCTCACACCTTTCATTATCAAATCCATACAATATATATATAGATTATAAAATGTCTTTTACAATCTTCAAAGTACTTAATTACTATTAGACTCTTCAATACTTACTCTAGATTTATAGTTCTAGTAAATTCATAGTATTTCTAATGTGGATGATTATTCATTGTACTAACTGCAATACACTTAATCTTGATAAACAAGTTTAATAACTAACACTTTATTATGCTGTCGTGGGCGTAGTTGCATGCATTTACCTAGGAAATATCTAAAAATACTTAAAAACACTTTAAATAAAAACTTCAAATTAATTCCAACATTTATATTTAATTTTGAAATTCTCACAATTCTTGAAATGTGAAGGATTATCTTGTTATAACTTTCATTATCTTCTTTCATCTTTTTTTACTATCACATTGCATCCATATTTTTTTGGAACTTTCATCTTCTTAGAAAGATCTCTTTTGTATTTTTGTCTTAGCCACTTTTTTTTTTTTATCATGGCTAGCTAATGACATCTCATTGTCATTCCTTTAGAGAATGTTTGTTTAAGAGGTTGCGTCTGTGTTTTATTTAAAACGCAGATGCAACATGTTTGGTAAAGTAAAAACCATACTTTACTGTTCATGGGTCTCACAGTATTTTTGCGTTCCAAACACAGGAAAAGAAAGGCAAGAAAATGCTGCTTCTTCCGCACTGTTGATGAAATTAATTAGCATCAACAATGTTCATGCTACACTGTTGAGTGAATAGTGTAGCATGCTACACTGTTCTGGTCGAACTGGTTACGGCCGGATCGGGTCCAGTCCAAAGCTCAACATGCATTGAACCGGGTTTGACCTAGTAAAATAAAAAATAAAAATTATTTTTTAATTTTTTAATTATGTTTTATTCGAAAAACTAGTGTTTAACATTATTTAATGACACATATAAATTAGAAAGAGATCGTTTGATGACGTAACATTTGTAAAATTTAATCGCAATCCCAATTTTGTTCCTGATTATATTTTATCTGATGTTGTTGTGCGCTTAAAAAACCAAAAAAACTATAGTCCTTGTCGGATGTATTTCATATGTGATGGAATTGTAGATAGTTTAATGGAACAATGAAAAATATTTTATATAAAGTATTATTTATTTCATGATATAATAACAATAGTTAAATCTACATTATTTAAATTAAAAATCATCAATATTAATATATATTTTTTAAAATTATTTTATAACCTCAATTTCAAAAGTATTATTATCCAAACACATTTAATTATTTTTTGTTCAACCTCAATTTCAACCACAGTTTTAACCAAATATATATAAATACCAAATCAACCACAACCAAAAGTACTTTTTATAAAACAACTTTTTTCAAACCACAACAACAACAGCTACCACAATACCATCTCTTCTTGATATCAGGTTATAATTCTCTTGTTGAATTCCATCATCTTGCACCTTTATTTTTTTTTCTTTGGATATCACTTGTACATTTATACTCTCATATTTCTCAAACAAACTTGCTAGATCAAACTAGTCCTGTTAAAAATAAATCGAGGGGGGTGACTTTTACATTTTGTTACTCTCCTAAAAGAGGAAGCCCCTATAGACCTAAGCTTAGACTTATACTAGTTACATGCATATACCTAGGAGGCACTTAAAAGAACTAAAAGACACTTTGAATGAAGACTTCAAATTAATTCTAAAAGTTTCTATCATAAATTCAATTGCTTCTCAACTATTAATTTGATGATCTATTGTTGCACATCATTATGCAATTTCATTAAGTGAATTTTGTCCTTTATGGTTAGCATGAACTATGAAATAATATGAAATTTAATTGATTTCAACAGAAAAATAAAAGCCTATGTTAAGAATATGCAAGAGAGATAAAAAAAAATGAATCAATTTATTTGTAAGTCAAACACCAAATTGCACAAGTGCATTTTTCTCATAATAACTATCAAGCAACCAGTTAATTATCTATAATACTAGACAAAACAAGTTGAAATTTCATATCGAATTAGTTCAAGAGGAAAAGGTTGAAATATCTGCAGTTATGAGAAGCTCTCATAACTATGTGCATTAGAACCTCTTTAATTATGAGCTTTCTAAAACCTCATGAATACTTTCTTGCAGTACAAAAGTGTCTTCCCACACATTTTATCTCATTTTAATGTAAGGCATCTTTAATTAATGACACCTCAATCAACAACAGGGTAAACTAAGTCATCGAGTTTCAGTTGGGGCTTGTGTCCCATTTCAATTAAAATCACCAAAAAACTTTCCAGGATAGGTTATCAATGTACTAGAGGCCTAAATCCCAAAAACTTATCAATACTATAAAACTAGCCTCTTCATCCATGTTAAACATTAAAAAAAACTAAGGGCATAAGGGGCTTGATGACTTAACGTCATCTTCACTTTCCTCCAGCTCATTACTAGCAATCTGCTCAAGAATCCAAACTTAACGGTGGCAGCTAAACATAAAGGTTACGCTTGTTGTGGGACTTAACCAAACACCTTACTGTATGAGTTGAAAACAACCATGCATCACATGTATTTGTATTCCCGATAGCACCCTTTTTTTTTAAAGGGATTCACGTCAAGCTTTTGCTAGGTTATTTGCTTTGTATTCAATTAAACTACATGCTTCATCGCTTGTATGGGCCCTATTAATTCCTTTGAGTTTCATTCTTGTGAATGTACTTCTTAAGCAAGATACTTAAACAATGCCCAATATCCATCATTTACGGCTAGGACAATTGGGGTATCTAATCTCATTCAAAATGAAAGTCAACAATGAAAATTGATTTTTATTTATTTACAGGTTTTAATATTTTATGATTATTTTAGATTTTATTGTTTAGGAAGAGTAGTATTGATTATTTCGTTGTTGAATTAAGATTTTAGTTTTTTTTTATTAATGTAATACTTATTAGATTTTTCTATTTGATTTGGTTTGGTGTATATAAATAAATAGCTAGATATTAGTAGTTATTTTGATCCTTGAATTATTAATCGAAACTAAAACTTTGAGTTTATGTTAGATTGAGTGTGTATCTCTTATTTTTGCTTTTATAATTTAGTGTATATATCACCGAGATCGAGTGTGTTTTTCTTGTTGATAATTTTTTTTTACTATTATACTTTATTTTATTTTTGAAAAAAATTACTCTCACCATCTTGTAGTTAGGTCTTTGTTTTTTACTTTGCGATCATGTTTTAAAAAAAAATACACTTTACATCCCAAATCTTGAATACGAGTAACACTTTACATTGTCAAGAATTGGTATAAAAAGAGTCAACAAAAAATAGTTATTTATTTACAAGACTGTTATTATATTTTAAATAATAACTAAAAAACCACTGAAGCCTAAAATAACAAAAATACCACTAAGTTCTTTTTCCTCTAAATAACAATTTAAATCCTAACTGATATTATCTCATCATTCTCCTCCATCTTCCTCCTTCACATCAGATACAACATATATATACACAGGTCTAATTATTTTCTAGAGCTTTTAAGAAATAAACTTTTATTATTGAGTGCATTACAATAATTATTTGAGTTAATAGAAAGATCTTATCACTTTCTATACACATATATGATGACTTTCTAATCTACCCCATTCTAATGTAAACAATGTGGTGTAGATTAGAGGTGGTGCAAATGGATCCAATCCAATTTTCATATAGCCATTCATATACTTAGAAAATTCTATTGGAAGATTACCCTTTACTTCTTGTATAAGTTTTATAACCTCAACTTTTGATGCTTATGTTAGTGACTCACTTTAAGTTGTGATGTTCACTGGAAAGAAAACTTTATCATAGAATCCTTTAGGTAATAAAGGGTTTACAAGCTGATGATAGTTTGCATAGAAAATAAGTATGATGTCACTATTTTGCTCAATGTTTATAGCTAGAGTTTGGAATTTCCAAAATATGACAGCTAAGACTTCAAATGTGGAGCAAATTTGGCCAATTAAATTCACAATTGTTTCACCCAATTGACACATTATTCCAACTGTAGAAAAGAATGACATTTATTTAAAGAGAGTAACTTATATTTACCAATTTCTTATCCAATAATTAACATTGATTTCAAAATTAAACTCCTTTCAATGTTAACTTCTACTTAGATAAATAAGACTTTTAGATCTTCAAAATATATATATATATATATAGTCTACTAAATGAATTAGTGATTTTTTATTTTTATACAAGAAATTTTGATAAATACTAACATATTCACTAAATGTTTCAAGTTTTGACATGAATCTTTTTCTCTTTAATATCTTTTTTAGTGTGATATTTAATATTTAAAGCTTACCCTAAAAAGATGAGATTACGACGACTAGGGTTTAATGGGAGGGAGTGGAAGAAGATGGCTGCTAGTGTATTTTTCTTCTTCTAGATTTATTTTTAACTAAGAGAGCGTGAGATAAGAGAGAAGGTAGGGTGGAAGATAGAGAATGAGTGGTGTGGTAATGGTTAGCTTACATTTTTTAGTTTATTTAGGGGCATTATGGTTATTTTGTTAATTTTCAAAATCTGTTTTGACCTAAGATGGAAAGTGTAATTTTTAAAATATCAATTGTAATGTGAAAAAAGGGACCAAACTGTAGAATGATCAAGGTAATTTTCCCTTTATTTTTTATGATTTTTCCTTTTATCCCACATAAATTTAGCACTCATTGTGAAATTCTTATGTTTCTCTTTTTCTTCCTTGTAGAAAAAAAAACGAAAATCATGAAATTTTTATGTTTCTAATCTTTTTTTTCCCTTTAATTATTTTGCAAATTTATCCACTATCAAGGTTTTGATTCTTTCATGTAAAAATATCAAACTAAAAAAAAGACAAATCAAACAAAATTTATGACAATATATATATATGACAATTGAGCAAACTTCTAGCTACATTAACTTAATTTATCTTATTGTTCTAGATGGGAATTCTATTTCAAATACTTCAATCCCTACTAAGTCATCTTTGTTTGTAGAATTGGTTATAGATTTGTTAGGTTAATTAATGGATTTCTTTGTTTTTTGGCTTTGTGGTGAGCTATTTCTATATGTAATTTTATTGATATGATTTATAATGGGTTGAGAAGGGAAAACAAATGTATATACTCTTTCTCATGATTAATCTTTTAAAAATCACAGCGGATATAATAATGATTGAAGTAGTATAGTTCTTTAAGAATGAAGAAGATATCCAACTTTAATCTTCTTGGTTAGATTCTCACATATTATTTATCCAATCAAAATAGACATATTATATGAAATATTTTTTTAACTATGGTTATTTGTAGAATATATTTATATTTGAGGAGTTAGTTTTTACTCAATTTCAATATATGAAACATGTTCTAGATTTATTTAAACCTAATGACACTTGTGCTTATAAAAATTATTATAAGATGAATATTTGATTTACCGACATGGGTAAGTTACGAATGCATTACAAGAATGGGTATCTCATGGAGACTATCTATCCTCCAAAACGAAAAGTCAAACTATCATAAAGATAGTTTATCAAGCTTCACTGATTAGCAATGTTAAGGTCTCAAAATCACTTGTTATTGTTGATCATCAATGAATTCTTCAATCAATATGTTAAATATTAGTCATTCCTTCCATAAATAAGGAGAAACTTCACTTGAAAACTTAATCTCAAGAAAACATATGTAACAGTCTCATAAATCAAATGGAGTGTAAAATTCTTAACTTTCTTTAACAAGTTAAGAGATAAAAGGAGTGTGATGGGAAGGATCTATAAACTGATTTACATAAAATTAAAGTGATAAAGATAAAGTAAACGTGTAAAGGAAAGTTCTAAATTACTATATGTAAAAAAAAATGATAAACTATAAAATGCTTATAATTTATATATATATATATATATAAGGTTAATCATTGTTTCCAGCTGTTAAACAACCTATTTATAATGTTATAAAAATCAAGTTTCACATAAATTATAAAATCCTAGTCTTATACAAATTATTTATAGAAGATAAAGATTTTACAACTTGAATCTTAGTATAATTCATACTTTTATTCTTGCACCTCCTTCTAGTAATTGTATGTGTTAAAACTCTAATTATACTATAATATTCACCAGCATTAGCTACTAAATACTTTTTTTTTTCAAATAGGAATTGATCATCAATCAATAAATTGAATGCTCATCTTTTTGGTCATGGCTGATCTCAATTATCTTCACTAGTTTGCTAAAAAAAAACACAAAGTAAGCAACTATTATTATTCATCAAAAAACACATCTTCTTCTTCTTCTTCTTCTTCTTTTGTACAAATATATTCTTTTATTTAGAATAAATAAAGGAATAAAAAACTACCTCTTTCTTAAATCAATCAACAAATCAATCCTCGATGACATGAAAAATCAAACATTATTCCTTTGAAATATAAACCATGTTCTGCTTCTTGATTTGTCAACTAGCTAAGCAATTTCAAAATAAAATGATGTTAGACTTTGATGTGATGCTTAGAGTTAAATGAACTATCATGCTAAATCTCTATATATTAATCAATATGTGACTTTTCATTTTCTTCCAAAAAAATCCTTAATTTTCTTTGCAAAAACCAAAGATTTTCAGAAACCCCAAGTTTTATTTTTAAAAAATTAAATCTTTCAATATCTCTTCTTAACAAAAACCTTCTCTAATTACTCGTTTCTAAAACCTCACTCACTACATCCCTAACATTAATAAGGAATGTTTAATGCCCTAAAGGGTATAATTGGGGAATGTTTAAGGCCTTACCAAGAAAACATAGTCGATATGGGCTCGTCTCTTTCCTCTAGATGTTGAAAGAGAAAGACTTCTATTTCAAAATGATCATGTCAACCTCAATGTTTAGGAAAAAAAATTGCAACATGGCTTAGTTTTGCCTCTTCTAATTACATCAACTAGCTTAACTGAATACATCTACATTGTAGTGATGAGAGAAAATATAAAAGGATTTCTTATGACATTCAAATATCTAAGATCACCACCAAGCTAAATAAAAAGTTTTTGTCCAGTGTATCTATTTTCAGGTATGGGATACACACTGTAACTTTTTATGATTTGAACATGATATGAGACCTTTATGTAGAGGGTGAAGAATTATATACCTCTTTACAAGTCCTCACTAATTAACCTGAAGACATATTAGTAGGTACCCGTGATTATAATTCTCTTCGAAAATGAAAGAAGAAAGAAAGAAACTTTCAAACCTAGTGTGAGCGTGTTTCTTTCTTTCTATACCGGGTATGCAAATGTCTAATCTACTCCAACTCTAAGAAGCCTATTAAAGCCTACTTAAAGATAGTTATGGCATAGTCAGTTTGCCTATTTTATTGTGTTTCTTCTCTTACTTGATATTTGGCTTACTTGAGTGGGTTAACCCTTACCTTTACCATTTCGGCTCATAGTGATCACTTCATCCGGGCTTTCTTATGATCTTCATGATGGCCTCCTTTATTTTCTTGAAAATCTCTTTAAAATTTTACGTTTTAAGCTATTTAGAATCTAAAACGACCTTTCGAGTGGATGTAAATGGTGTTTGGATTGAACCTTCCACAACCTTTCTACCAAGGTTCTTGTTGTAGAGTTAGTCTATCTTTAGCATATCAATCATTGTGCAAAATTGTTGGCCTATTCTAATGCAAGATTAGGCTTAATCCTATTTAGTTATAATTTTATATGTGGATGATCTTCAACACCATATTTTAGCAATCTGGCCAGCATTGCTATTGTTGATTTTTTACCAAAAAAATAATCTTTTATAATTCTAAAACCTATTATTTTAGAATGGTATATGATCTAATTTCATTCTTCATCACTTAGCTATTCAAACTCTATATCATTTTAAATCGAGTCTTAGTTAACTAATCTTATTGTTACTTTAATTCCAAGTCTAAAAGATGTCACTAGCCAATTCAACATCTCCATTACTGAGTTTGGATTACTTTTATTGTGGTTCATGTTTATTAATTATTGTTGAACTTCTTCAAACTCTTTATTAAATTCTAAACTAGTTATTAGATGGCTATCACAACCTCATTTAAATAGTTAATTAGGTATGTTCCGTTAATTAGGTATGTTCCTTTACATGGCTTTTTTACTATTCACTTGCCCATTATTTTTTATAGTAGGCAGTCACATTTGAAAGGTATGGATGTTTAAATATTCGATCCCTGTAAACTATTTTTTGATATTCCACTACATCCCTTCTAAAATTGACTTTATGCATTCTGACTTTATCATGGTTACAATGCATTTTATTTTCAAAGTCCTAAAATGAAAGGTATAGCTTTCTATAAACTCTAATAGGTCTTGAATTATCCTAAGTCATCAAAAGTTACCTATAATTCAATTCTATAAAAATACTTATGAATGCGAGCCTTTATTTTTCCCCAACTATTGATAGAGTTAGATGGCAATGTAAAAAATCAATATAATACAATCTTAGTAAGTTATGTACCAAATAACCTTGGTTTCATAAAGGTATATCATCACACTAATAAGTAAACTTGGCAATGTGTTACCTTTGATTCGATTCTATAAAAATACTTATGAAAATGAGCTTCTATTTTCCAACTATTTATAGTTAAATGGCAATGTTAACTTGTTAACTGGTTGTCCTCCCCATAAAACTATCTGAAATAAGCTAACTTGATTCCTTTGGTAATTGGATGAAGTTTGTCAATGTATTTAGGATTTAAATGATTATATATAGGTACGGTTGTATGTTCAACATCTAGCTCAACTTCCATTAAATGTTAGGCTAATTCAACCTTATTAGTTGTTTTTTTTTATTATTGGTAAAAAACAAGTCACTAAAATATAGAAAGATTGTGATTGTCTTCTTGAAAGACACCTTGTAGGGCACTAAACTAAAATGTTAGGCTAACCCGTATAGTCTTGTTAACCACCATAATATTATTGTAATAAATTATTTAGTTGTATTTTTCATTGTTATTTAGATAAATTTAAGTTCTGACAAAAACAAATGTACCTTTAAAAGGAGTCATCGCTAACTAATTGGAGTTGGCCAAATTAGTTGTGATTATTTGATCATGCCATCATCCCCAAAAAAAAAAGGATAACCAAGAGGTTATACTAAAGGCATAAAAACACCAACATACCTACTAGTAATTGGTTGAGGCAATATATTGGGAAATTAAATGATATAAAGTCATCATAAGGAACACCTGATGAAGGCTACTTCATTAGCCTATATGTTTATGAGTTGTTTTTGAACTCTTTATGTCTAGGTGAATGGCTTATATTAATTGCCTAGACTGATTGATTGTTAGTCATTATAATCATGTTTTTACCAATTTAGTTTTTTTTACATAATTACTAATCTTTATTATTTTAACAAGTTATTCACGGTGTCAATTTGTTGATTGATTTATTCCAATTTGTTCACCTTTCAACAAATTGATCCTACCAAATGTGCTAATTTGTTGATCAATCAATTAATTTTTCAATTAATATGTTACCTATTATTCATTCATTCCTTTTAATAAAGAGAGACTATATTTAAAAACTTAATTCCAAATGAAAGTAGGCAATAGCCTTGCAAATCACATTGAGTATGGAATTTTTAACTTGATTCAACAAGTTAAGAGTTCAAGGTATGTAATGTCAAAGAGTTTACAAACTAAGAAAAACAAAAGGTAAATTAATAAAGATTAAAAAAAAATGTGAAGGAAAGTTGTAAATTGCAATAAGTAACATAAAATGAAAACTTGTAACGAAATTGTGTATATAGAGCTTATCATTATTTTCAGCTATTAAATGATATATTTATAATATTATAAAGATCAAGTTTCACATAAAATATAAATCTTATACAATCTATCTATAGAAAATATGGATTTTATAACTTGAATCCTAGTACAATTCATACTTCTCATTCACTCGCCGATCAATGAATTGAATCCGAGTATTTCACGTGACTTTTGCTTATACTTTTAAGTGTTTTTCAAAAGCATTAAATTGATCATTTTTTTAATGTTTTTGAAGGGGTGTTTGACATAGCTTTTGCTTCTACTTTTAAATGTTTTTTAAAAGCATTAAATTGATCATTTTTTTAATATTTTTTTCATGGTTTTTATGTAATGATATCAAAAATAAAAAACAAAATCTAAAAAATTCATTTTGATATATTTTTTTATATAAAAAAACAATGTCTTTTGTTTTGTTTTCAAGATCGAGTGTTTCTCTTGATTTGATCCCTTTGTTTTTTTATTGATGAATTTTGGTTGCTATTCTATTTAGTTTCGATAATTATTTTCCCCGTCCTACATCATCAATCTTCTCTTATCCAAAAACAGTATAGACCTCCAAAGCTCCAATTGCTCAAAGGTTGGACTCCTACTTGAAAGCATGGAGAGGTAAAATCATCCAAGATTTGCATCAAAAAAACCCTTCTCCTTTCCAGGCTTAAAAAAAAAAAAAAAAAAAAAAAACCTAAAAGGATATTACATCACGGAGGAGGTCATCCAAGATTTGCCACTCACTTTTGAAGTCATATAAAATTCTAATAAAGATTAATGAAAGCTGTAAATGCAAAAGCTTCGCAATACTCCAACAAATACTAGGAAAGCTAAAATAAAACTCGAAACCTAACAATGAAACCACATTCCAAATTACTGAAACACAAATGAATCTGTTATCCTGTTGGACAAAATGACATGCAACTTGCCATTGCTTCTTTATGCCACTTGAAATAGCACCTATCATTCTGTAAGCACCAATTTCAACTTGCAAAATAACCAAATGGCCTGAACGCAAGACTCGCCAATCAAATCATTGCAAATGAACGTGCATAGACATGTACTAAAGTTTGGGTATATTACCCACCAACTTAATTATCTCAAATGTGTGCCAGCGCGTGTGTGGCAATCAAAGATGCATAGACATGTATGAATGCCTACTCCCTGACTCTCTGTCCTCACTACATGTATCGGACTAATGAGCACCTGAATACAGTAACTAAGAAATTTAACAGGAAAAGTAATATCCAAGTAGAAGGCAAATATGAGGTAAATGATAATGAGAACTCAGTAGTTGACACATGATTCGGAGGGCCTCCAAAAGTAAAGCAGATGTAGTGGCAGATTCACCAGGCATGACATGTACTAAATTATCCACTCAAAAGCTACAAGAAATGGCTCAAGCAAAACATAAGGTCAATCAAGCTTCTAAGAACTCATTAACCTTTACCATGGCAAGTACTATTTGAACTGTTGGTAGCTCATGATAGGTTTTGAAACCATGGGTTTAGTTTTTCAATACTTTAAAAGTAGCCCAGAACAGTTGTCTCTAACTTTTATAAGCTTTCAGCATGCCTGGATCTGGAAGTTGTGCCTTAATGCCTAACTGTTATAGACATCAGAAGTGTTTTATGTTAATTCAAAACAAGTTCAATAATGAGGCATGAATCAAAATATAGCCTTCAGAAATGTTGCAAATAAAGTCAGCTCCCCTAGTGCATAGATGGTCCCATTCTCCTTGATGGTCAATGTACTAAAAAAAACAGAAGGGAACAAGGAAGCAGCAAAATGTGAAAAAGTCATATATCTAGAGAATTCGTGGAATTACAGATTTGCAGTAAATAATGGAAACTGAGCAACACGGCTATATCAACTTCAATAGACGCAAGCATTTATGGAAAAGTGAAAATTAATTCCAAACCTTCAGATGTACCCCTCAAAGAAATAGGTCTCTTGTATTGTGTTCACATGATACAAAATTCTATTCCTCTAAAGAGCCTCAAAACTGCTTTCTTTTATTTCTAAAAAGGCTCTCTCGTTTAGAATAAACATAAACTAGAGCAAAGAAAACTACTGCGGACATAGACACTGAACCCCATGGAAATGGTGGGTCCTTGAAACAAACAAGCAATGCCTCCAATTCCTGGGATGCATGGTAAACCAGAGAGTGAATGGCATACATGTCGTGGTCAGAGGACCTCAAGTAATACAAAGCCATGTCAAAGTCCATATGTGACATTGCAGAAATTGCTTTGTCCAGCTTGTACTTGAACAGGTTCCATCTCTGAATGAACTGAACATGCTGATTCTGTTTAAGGAGTTTCCTGTCCCCGCCATGTGCTATAATGGATTCAAGAACATCAATAACACTACTTATACTGTAATTCAACGACGTCAACAGCACATTTCTACGAGCTGCATCTTTCTGCACGAATGACAGAGACGAAATCTCTGAGAAAGGCCCAAATGGAGTTTGTCCAACACTCCAAGTATAATCCACCAAAGTGTTATTATGCCTTGGGCTCCAAGACAAATGGGTTGGTGACACTCCCCACATACTCTGCAGAATTGAACCAACAAGCGGTCTCTCAAGTACCCTAGTGTGCGTAAACATGTGACGACCATTGCAGCTATAATCACTCACAGTCTGTGTAGTCTTTGTCCTCACTGCAATAACCATATCCCTAAATGCAACAGATTGATGATACCGATCAAGCATCAGCAGTGTATTGTAATCCAAATCAAACACATAAACAGGCAGCACTCTACTAAAATCCTCCTCCGGAGTCCCTGCCATCCTCCTAAACTCCTCCGCAGAATCAGACAATATCTGATGCAATCTCTTTGAGTCCAAATATTCACTCACTATCAAAGTATAATTGTCAAACAAGAACCTAGAAGTATAGGAATTAATCGACCTAGAAATCGCAAACGAGCAAATTGAACACTGATCATAATTCACTTCATAATTCCTAAACGCCAAATTCTGATTCCTCAACAACAACCCACCTTCATTAGCCTCGTCCATAAACGTCTTCTCAATCTCCTTCCAATCCAACCCACTCAAATCCTTACCACTTCCAGACCCATAAATATGTATAAACTCAACAATCAAAGAATTCTGAAAATGCACAGGAATTCTCAAAGAGGGCACAAGTAATACCTGATAAGCATTCCAAATCAACGATGCCAAGTCCGCTAACAATGCCTTTTGTGACTTGGGTCGCCCGTGCATTGCTGTAAGAGGGTGAAATTCACCTCGAGGTAAAACCCCATCTCCAGATATAGCCGGTCCGTAATCGACAGGACCAGCAGATAGATCAATCCAAAGATACCTCTCTTTACCAGTCCAAATGGTTCCTAAGCATTTAGTAAACCCAGGAGACGAATCCCCTTCTGAATAACTATACGCATAGTTCTTCGATTGCGAACCCAAATTAATCAAATAAACATAAACCCCTTGCACAGGTTTTTCTCTATCAAAATCTTGCTTGATAATCCGATCAACTGTGTTGTAAGGGATGGAAAGGAGAGGTGATCTGAGGGAAGATGTACTTTCGGAAATGGAAGATTTAAGGGCTTCGGAAAGCCGAGATGAGAGGGAGGAGCCCGCGTGGGAAACTTCAAGGTGGGGGGAATGCTTGATGGAAAGACGGTGGGAGTCGGTGGTGATGACGTGGAAGTGGTCAGAGATGTGGGCAGTGGAGAGGAAGGATTGGAGGAGGGAGGAGGAGTCCGAGGGGAAGGAGGATCCGACGAGACGGATGTGGAGGGAAAGGGGGAGGGAAAGGGAGAGAAGCGAGGAGATTAAGGAAGGGATGTGAGGGTGAGGGGAAGAGAGGGAGAGTGATTTTTTGAGGGAAGAAGGGAGGGAGGGGAAGGAATCGTTGGTAGAAAGAGGGTCTACGGTGGACCGATGAGAGAGGAAAGTGTCTAGGCCTGGGATTGGGGATGGAGTTGTGATGGTGAGGTGGATCAGGAGGAGGAAGAGGAGAAGGGCAGTGGTGGTGGTGGGCATTTTGGTGGAGCAGAGGAAGTGAGAAGTGGTAGTGTTTGATGGAGGAGCGATGAAAAGGGTTTGAGGTATCTTAGTAGCAGGTCATTTCAGATTTTTTTTGATTGAGGAGGTTTCCAGTCAATGGCGAACTTTAGTTCCTGTTTGGGAAATCCAAAATATTGAATTTCAAGATATTTTTAATTTAAAAATATATAAAAATAATATTTTTTATTTTAAAAGCATTATGAAATTACCATTTAATCACACTGGACACCCTTAGACGAGAGATGGGTTCTAGCGGTCTCGAGAATGTTTGACATTGTGGTCAGGTAAAGATTTTTTAAAAA
>Ga0325410_1000134_pt1 | contig 72430 bp, 39 predicted proteins | sample PopdelMetagenome_16_FD_206182 | JGI IMG/M metagenome (GOLD analysis project Ga0325410, IMG submission 206182) | Populus deltoides microbial communities from Bellville, Georgia, United States - Xylem-PdIQD-R3 | ecosystem: Host-associated > Plants > Phyllosphere > Stem > Wood/Secondary xylem... | reverse complement strand
AGGATTTCTTTATCCAAACATTAGCGGTGAATAATAGATGAATTCCCCCCAAAATAAGATTTTTATATTTTTTGGAATATTGGGCAATACCCTTTGGAGTTTTACAAACATGTTGTAAAATCCAGAAATGTAAGAAAATAATTTTTGTTGTATTTAAGAAATCCATGCGAGAACACATTTTCAAAACTTTCAATATTTTTTTTTTTAAAAAGAACGTTCAAAACATGTCAGGGTATTGGCCATATGCAACACACAAGAAAACAAAATTTTTTTATCGAAACATAAGCATCATAGTTAATCACAATTAAAGACGACAAACCGTGCATATATATATATAAATTTTGAGAATATATATATATATATATATATATATATATATATATATATATATATTCTCAAAATTTTGCAAAAATGAATAAAATATAACAAAACAAAGATGGCCTTTCAAAACTAACTTTTCTCAAATAAAATTTGATTCTTTCTTAAACCCTAAAAATTAAACTGTCACTGTTTAAGTGAATTATAATTCACTTGAACAGTAACACAAATGCTATCATTTAACAGAATTATAATTCACTTGAACAGTAACACAAATGTTATCATTTAACAGCACATAGGAAAACGCCTCCCCCCTTAGAATCTGCCCAAAACCTTACTACAATTACAAAAGGGGTTTCCCTGCAATTTCAATTTCCTTCCCCGGCCTAAACTTATCAAAGATACCCCATCCCAGATTATAAAGCAGAAAAGGAAAACATCTAAACTGAATAGTGGGCTGATGACAGCCCCCACAGTTCCTTATGCACCAGAGAAAGAAAAAACAAAACAAGGAACCCGCAACTCTAACACAAATAACCATCTAAACTCAAAGCCACGGAAAGAAACAGAAGGCAAGCATTTATTGTATGGAAAAAAGAAAATAGAAAACGAAAGTGCAAAGCCAGAATACAAAACAAGTATTTTTTAAAACATCAAAACAATAAGAGATTTATATGCGGCAAGAGAGGAGAAAGTGGAGACTTATACCTACAGGTCTCACTAGTTTTAGTTGCAGAAGATGAAATACAAAACCTCAAATGAACGTTTCTCTCAATGTTTAGCAGCCAAACTTCCTCTCTATATGCTGCAGATCTCCCCGTTTCTGCAGGTCTCACTGGTTTTGACATATGAAAGTTTCTATCAATATTTAGCAGCAGAGCTTGTGGTGCAGACCAAACGTTTCTTCTCTTCCTCTCTTCCTCTTTCTCTCCTTTTTTCGTCTTTCTGCTCTCTCCATTTCCTGCTTTTTTTCTTCTCTTTCACGTTCCAGTTGCAGGCTTTTTAGTATCAAAGAAAAGCCTCCTTTCTTTCCCCTTGTTTTGCCTCCGTCTCCTCTTTTTTTCCTTCTCTCTCCCCCTCTTTAGGTCAGCCCCTATATTTACGCACCTTTTCCAATTTGGTCCTTGGTTTCGGATTTCCTCAATTAAGTCCCTAATTGGCCATTAAACTTTAATATTTATGCAATTAAGCCCCTGATTTGACCAAATCAACTCTTAAAAATTATAATTTGACCCTAGAACTTTAATTTCTTCCAATTAAAGCTCAAATTGACTTAAAAATCAATTTTTCTTGCAATCAAACCCTTTATAAATTCAATTAAACCTTCAATAAAATCCAATTATCTCCATAAACATCCAATTTTGGACTTTTCTCTTCAAATTAAATTTTCTTTTCCCACAAGGTTCTCATCATTCAAGTATATACTGTAAAAAATTTCAATCCTTGTATTTTTGAACCTCCTTAATCAATTTTTCTGATCCTTTCCTGAGCGCACCAACCTTCTATTATTTTTCTAATTTCTTTCGGCTATATATTTATATATTTATTTTTATTTTTGTGTGGGGACTCAAAAGTAGGTTACAACATGTGGCATGGACTAACATACATTTAGTGTATGTTAGGATCTTGGGTAAGGGGATCACCATGTATTGGCTAACATACATTTAGTATTTATTAGGATCCCGGGTAAGGGGATCACCATGTAACGATTGACATACATTTAGTGTACGTTAAGGTCTTGGTTAAGGGGATCGTTATCCATCGACACCTATGGGGTGGTGATGATATTGGTGAAAATGGTATCAGCAATGTGTTAGGAGAAAATAATTTTGGTTGATTTTATAGAATCTTGAATGGAAATTGAAAATGAAAGATGAAATAATTTTTAGTAATTGAATGAGAAAGAGTTCCAAATGAAATAAAAAGGAGAAAAGTGAATAGAATATGAATATATGTTTGCCTTTCTAAATTGTTGGATTTTTGTGTTATCATCCAGTTTCTGGGTGTTTTTCACCATATCATTCTTCAGGTTTATCATTGCATTCTGTTCATTAACAAGGCATAATCTATGTAGGATAACGTAAATCAACATTCTTATAGAACAAATTCTCAATACACGTGTTTATAATATTATATTTCCATACTCATAAGTTTACATTACATCATATCGATATACCTATAAATTCACATTCTTGTTCTAATCTCGTTATCATCACGAGTTCATACAAGAGTATCAAACAACAAGTTACATAACTAGTACTTTTGTTATCCTGACCTCATGTCATTTTACAACACGACATCCTCATTAGATGAATGTCTCATATGTATATTCATACACATTATATCAACTTGTTCATACATTCACATCCGTGTTCCATTTCAACTTTTCATTACTAGACTTTACAAAAGAGGTCGGACGACTTTACAAAAGAGGTCGGACGACTAATTGAGTGATTGACACGTTCATTCATGCAAAACTCATATCTCCCATAACACATGTGTTGTTACTTATTTTTGGACCCCATGTTTGCTGGAAGATTGACAAAAGCAGATGAAAGAAATATTTTTTTGAAACCCTGTTTGAGCTGTTTTCTGTTCTCTTTATCCTTCCCCTTTGCTGCCAAAATCATCAGATTTTCTTAGATTGATCAGAAGTCTTCATAATTCCAAATTCATTCCTTTTTTATCTGATCTTTAAGGTTGAAAAAATCCCTCAGAATTTGCATAAAAAAATGGTTCTGCTGTTGTCGCAATTTTTTGTTCTAGCTTAGGCTTTGATTCTGACTCGGTTTCGTACGATATCTGACCATCCTAGGTATATTCTGTCACTCATGATATGTTAAAAAATTGATGTACACCTTTATTAGGTCCTAGGGATCATTGTTTTTAGGGCAAATTCTCAGTCAGATTCGGATGCTCAGCATCGTCAGATCAAGAACCTTTTTGACCAACTAGATTACTAGCAGATTCTGTTCTCTAAAATGATTTTATCTCACTTTAACTCCTTCATCAAATTTTTTTTCCGGGACACGTAGATGAATTTGAGCTTTTAAATTGCTTGATTCCGATAACAGAAACTCAAGATATTCCTGTTTGAAATCTAGTGTGAAAACATAGAATCTTGCCGCGAGAAGGTTTCCAGTCGAGTTTGGTTGCAATTCTGTTATTCAAAACGAATTTATCTCACTTTGAATCCTTCATCAAAGTTGTAGTCTGGGACGCGTAGATGAATTTGGGCTTTTGAATCGCTTGATTTCAATATCAAAAGCTTAAGATATTCTCATTTGAATATCTAGTGTTGAAAGCAGGGATTCCTGACCGCGAGAAGGATTTTTGCCCAAGTTCGCGGGACTGATTCGAAGGATTTTTTTTGGACCAAGGACTGAATTGAAATGTGCTAAATTGAGGGATTGAATTGAAGAAGGACATTGAAAGCTGGAGAGGGGGGCTGGATCATCATAAATGACAGGATTTTTACCACACCGAATAAGGAAAATAGGACTTTGCAGCTGCACCCTCCATCTGATTTCTTTCCTTTTTTTCTCTGCTGTTTTCCTTTCTCATCACGCCTGGATTTTGGAGCTGAAGACCATGTTTTTGTTGCCTCATTTCAAAGGGAGCAGCTAGCCCTATGGAAGGAAAGAAAAGAGCCACACTATCCTCTAACTAGGAAAGAAATCACTGCTGATCACAAAATCAATTGAAGAAATTGAAGGTTTATTGATCAATTGAGGGTCCAATTGCATAAATCAGAGGCCAAGGACTGAAGTGAAAAGCGTGGCCAACTATAAGGGCGGAGACTGAAATTGGCAGGAATGCAATTGAATTAATTCTTAAAATCCAAATTACATTGTGAGGACTTAAAAGAACAAAGGATAAATTAAGGACTGAGTTGGGAAAAATATGATGGCACCACATTAAATGAAACGGCGCGTTTTGTATAAAACGACGTCGTTTCATCGTTAAAAAAAAAGGGAAACAGAACGGTGTCGTTTTGGGCGACACTATTCCCCTTTCTTCTTCCCCTGGACGTGCAGCAGGGGAAGAGAAAACATTTTTTTCTTCTTGTTCTTTCCTCATTAACTCCCTCGTGCCGCGCGCTCTACCAACACCCGAAGCCCCACGCGCCCTCATGATGAGAGACCAGGGGAGTCGCACCCTTCAGCCACGCCCACTGGCCAACCAACCCGGCAGCCCTGCTCCCCATGCACTGAGATAGGGTGGCAATAGGGACGCCCCCGCTCCCTTTTGCCCTATAAATACCGCCCTAACACCAACACGCAAGAGGGGAGGGAGAGGAGAAAAAAGGGGAGATGCAGAGAAATAAAAAAGGAAAAGAGAGAAGGGAACGAACCAAAGAGAGGAAAACGGACCAAAAAAGGAAAGAAAACCGGGAAAGCCATAAATAGGAGAGGGAAAATGAACCGAAAGGAGAAAAAAAAGAACTGAACAAGAGGGATAGTGAGAGGTAAAGGAGAGTGGACCGTGAGGGTAAAGGAAAAGCGGTACTGACGAGGTCGGGTCTTGGAAAGAAACATCACCTAAACCAGAACAAATAGAAAAGGAAACGCAACAGAAGAAGAGGAGGAGAACGAAGGAGAAGGGAAGAACAAGAGCCTCTTTCTCCACCGCTTGAAACAGTAACGTTATTGCTTGGAGCCACCGTTTGTGAGCAACGACACCGCCACCGGCCTCCACTACAGCGTCGCCAGCGAAGCAGTCCGACCAGCAGGGCACTGCCACCTCCGCACCAAGTACACTTTGCTTCCCCCTTTATTTCTTTTGGTTGTCTACACTTTCTTCCTGCATGCAGAACGTTCGTTCTGCATGCAGGAGGATAGGGGGAAAATAATTCCCCCCTGGTTGGTTTTCCAATGCTAGGCCATGCCGGTTTTGGTCCAGCACTGATGGGTTCCTTTCACTGGGCCAGGCTGGTTCTGGCCTAGTTCTGATGTGTTTGTGGACCAGACTGATTCTGGCCCAGCCCTGCTGTCTGGGCCGGGTTTGGCTTGGACTAAAAAAGAGAACTGTTGGGCTGAGATCGGCCCAACCCTTTTGGGGCTGAGTCCGGCTCAGTTAGTTGGGTCGGCCCAGCCTAGCCCACTTAATATTATATTATATATTATTTATATATATTTAGAGATATATAAAAAAAATTTTAAAAAGAAATTCTGAGAAATCCTTAAAAAAATTTTGTTGATTTTCCTACATATTTTTATCAAATTTTTTTAATACTGGTTTGTATTTTTATACTGTAAAGATACAAATCCAGTATTAAAATACCCGGTTTTCGTTGAGACATCAAAAAAATAAAATATAAAAAAAATGTTTTGTTTTCATGCATACGGCCTAGTCTCTCCAAAATAAAGAAAAAAAAATCATCACATCATATTTTCATACAACAAAGAAAATTTCAAAAAAAATATATGTATTAAGTATGCACTTTGGCTGTAACAACATGTTTGTTAGAGTTATGAGAACTAGGCCAATATTTCAAAAATTCTCAAAAAATCTTTTTGTCTTCTTTTAGTATCTAGATTACGAATTTATACGTAAAATGTATTCCTAATATTAAAAATATATTTTTCATGTAGACAGTAGAACGGTTAGGTTTTACCCGATAAGATAAGGATCTCCTTACTAAGGAGGACTTTTCTTAAACCATAGACAGACCAACAACTAGAGATACGATAACACCTTAGCTTTTTATCAGACAATCAAATAATGCAGCTTACCTTAGGTAAGGCGTATTTGGGGTGCTAATACCTTCCCTTTACGCAATCAGTCCCCGTACCCAATCTCTGAGACCAATTAGGGTTCCTAGTGACCAAAATACTAGGTGGCGACTCCCATTCCATTTTTCACTGATAAAAGACAAGAATTTCTTGTCTCCCTATATTTGCTAGATATAGATATTACACATTTTAGATTTAAAGTGGAAATATTCGCCTTCACGCCGCACACGTGCGACACCACATATCACACTGCTTATATTTTCTAAGTCAGTGACACTTTCATCCCTTGGTAATTCACATAGAAGACCATTCACCTTGAACACATATACATTCAGGATACTATCTAAAATGACATCATTATGCAAATTTTCATTCTTTCATATGATATCCAACATTCACTGATTCACATTTCACATCAATAACATATTAAATCATGTAATTTAACTAGAAAGCATAGGTATGGATTACCTACCTACAGTAGAAGCTCTACTCATGCTCCCCTACTACTACTACTACACCATGTATGTGGTCCCTCTTGTAATCACAGGCATATCTCATAAATTATCCTCATTCAAGGATACATTCAATAATAACCATATTAAGAGTCAATATAGATCTTTCTTTCAATTATTATTTTCTTTATATTTTACGTTTTTCTCATTTCACTCATTAATATCGTAATTCTTTGTCTGACCATAGTTATCATTACAAATTTCCATTTCGAGCATGGCTAGTTAATTTTGGAAGCTAAGATATAATATCACATGTTCCTAGAAAGGGAAGGACCCAATGTTTCACCCTTAATGTGTCTAGATAGTCGCTTTAGCGACTTTTCAAATCTACCAGCAGAGATCGCATTTCGACCTCTTCTCAAATTTTTGACTATATCTGGAGTTCAATAACTCCGTGTCAAGTGAAGTTAGTCTTGTTGGAAATATAAGACATGGGGATACAAGTCTGATGAAGGGAGGAGAACATAGTTCTACCCCCAAGACACTCGAAATGTCTCATCAACCTACTGCCCTATAAGGTCTTTCATGACCCAATCTCGGTTGGTGACCCATAACTAGAGTTCTATAGCTCCTAATTGAGTAAAACCAATTTCTTTAATTATTCAACACCCACAACAACAATTTCTATGAAGTAACCGGATCCTAATTCCCTCATTCTCCCACTTGAATTCTCTCTGAAAATCAGGAGACGAATCTGTCTAGATTCGTCAACCTTCTCACTTACACACAACATCCACAATTCAACTTTCCATCTTATATCTCAACCCCTAGCAATCTCGCATACCATATAAGAGTGTCAAAAATATCTTTTAAGAGTCAATTTACTCTATTTATTTTGATCTTCCCTCTTAACGTCAAAATAAAACATTTTTATCGATTTTACTCACTTTTCAAACAATATTTTTCTAAACACAATCCTTGCTATTTCCATATATATTTTTTCTCATTTCAATATAATTAAACACACATCATCAAGCTAGATATGTCAAATTAAACATCCCCCTTTTTGATGCATAAGTGGCCGAAAGCATGGCCTTAAGGAACCAAGAGTTTCTTCATTCCTTTCATGCTAATTTCATTCAATTCACACACACATTCACATAAAAAACAACCTATTATAATAAATTAAATAAAGAAAATCATAATTTCCCCCTTTTCCTTTTTGCTTTTCATATGGCCAACCACCCATAACTCCATTACCCATACATTTTCTTTGATGAATAAAATCATGATTTCATGCCTTCAATCATATACAACACATGAATTAACTTAATTTTAACAATTAATATATTTCCCCCAATTCAAGTCTAAGAACTCTAATTAAAATTCAACAATAAGGCATCAATTCGTAATCAAATTCGAAACGACTTATAAAACCATGTTTAGAACTCCTTACCTAGTAAGAATCAAGGTCTTGATCCTCAACCGGTCAAAAAAGTTTTACTCCCCCTTTTCTAATGACAGCCGACCCTACCTTCTCTAATGACAGCCGACCCTACCTTCTCTCTCTACCTTAAAAATTTCTTGTTAATCCCTTGCTCACAAGTGTTTATTCTACCTATAAACTTTTAATCTTAGATGAGTTTTTGGAATTTTTGATGTTTCTCTGTTGATTTGGAAAAAATAGAATAAAAAAATTTCTCCCTCTCTTTTAAATAGTTGTTGCCGGTTTGTATTGGGCAAGTGAGGGGTATTTATACCCTATAATTTCTCTTATTTGCACTTAGGCTCCATTTCCTTTAAGTGTCTTATTTCACCCCTCCCACATCGTTTCTTTTTATAATCAAGCTATACCTTTTTTCATTTCTTATAATTCCACCCCTAAACTTTGTAATTTAGTTCTTTTTAAAAAAATTTAATCAAACCCTCAATATTTCCAGGTTAAATTTATAATATCTCAAAAAATTTCATCCAAAAATTTCTAAATTCCTGTTTTATTTAAATCTATAAATAAATTTCTTCACTTTTATTTTCCATTTATTTAGTTTACAATTTACGCAAACATTTATTTCTTGGGGTTTACAGGACGAATCCATGTCGACACCTATACTTAGAGAAATTGCTAAGGGGCAGAAAGGACAAACCTATATAAGGTGATGTTATTGCTCCAGAGAAACCAAGTTCATTCTTTGGAGAGTGGTCACATTGAAGTTTGAGAGATATGTGACCTCTTTAAGATGACATGAGGGCATGAGAGCCCTTAATAGGAGAAAGATATCACCGAAGAGTGGGAGGTTTGTGGCCTATTTGGTGATTGCATGGGGGCTTGGGAGCCCCCTAATTGAAGAGTATGCCATTTGACTTTCCTAGCATTATCATGGGGGATGGGAACCTCACTAGACAGTCATTCCAATTCAAGTTTGCATTGGAGAGGCGGGAGATCCAAGATCAATCCCTGACAAATTGGTGAGAAGAACTTTGACATCATTTGCAGAACATTCTTATTCAAAACTATACTAGAGAATGGGATATCCGAGTGAGAGGCCTTTAGGCATCACGTGGAGAATGTGATAGTCTAAGACTGCACTAGAGAATTGGGGATTCAAGATCAACCCTTAACAAATTGGTGAGAAGCCCATGGGTATCACTTGGAGAATGATGTTATTGCAATAGAGAGAGATCTATAAAAAAAAAATGGTTGCCAAAGTTACATTATTTTTATTTCAAAAATAAACTTACATTCCTCTTAAGGAATATGTATCTTAAGGTGATCTGAGTGATAGGTGTGGGGGAGGTTTTTAGGAGGACCATGTTTTGAAGGTGACACCAAAGTGTTTACTTTGATTACCCTAATAACTTGGAATGAGTGATCATATTCATGAGAGTTATAAATCCTTAGAACACACTACATATCTATGGGTTGATCCCTCATTGTTCTTCCTTAAGCTTTCATTTCTATTAGGAGAATGATTTCACTTGAAAGGTCCCTAATGCTAGTTGCCTTTGTAAGATAAAGGAGGCTTATGTTGTAGCAAATCAGCCTTTTCCACCTATATATGATTTTTCATGACTTGCTTCACCTTGAGCAAGCTTCTATCTAGTAAGACATAAAATTTTCTCTAGAGGACATATTCTCTTACCCCTCTTATCAAGGCTTTTAAGGCTACTAGTTAGAGCAATTCTTCCACCTTGAGCATCTTCTCATTAAACCTCTTCAAATATGCCCGTGTATTCTCGTCTTCTTATTGGGTAACACCAAATAGCTTTGTAAATCTTTTGTTGACGGGTATGCTAGTGCTGAAGTGAGCCACTAGTTTGGCACAAAGATCACTAAACCTTTCAATGGAGTTTTGCTCAAAATTATTGTTCTAACCATGCACAAACCCTTAAAAAGGTTGTGATAAGATTTTCCACATTAAGTCATTCTATACATACTCCCTCGAGTCGATCAAGCCATCATAGTTGTTTAGACTTATTTTTATGAAAATATAGTCTTTAAGGAGTTAAGTGTTTAATACTTGTTTGGACAAGGGAGATCCCCTTTATTTGTTAGGCTCTTGGAAGCCTGAAGTATTTAGCATGGAACGATGATTATGGCAATTAGTGTCTATCTCATGGTAGCTAGGGGAAGGATGTTCGGAGTATCAGCTATGTACATGTGTATCGCAATGGCACGAATGACCCCTTGAAAGACTCTCAGGATTGTCATTATATTTAGTCTTTTTTGGGTAGTGTCGCACGTGTACGGCGTCGCGGCGAAAATTCCACTTCAATCTAAAATGTATCTATCTATATCTATCTGGCAAATATGGAGGACAAGAAATTCTTGTCTTTTATCAGTGAAAAATGGAATGGGAGTCGCCACCTAATATTTTAGTCACTAGGAACCCTAACTGGTCTCAGAGATCAGGTATGGGGACTGGTTACGTAAAGGGAAGGTATTAGCACCCCAAATACGCCTTACCTAAGGTAAGATGCATTGTTTGATAGTCTGATAAAAAGCTAAGGTGTTATTTAACTATTGGTCTGTCTAGGGTTCAAGAAAAGTCCTCCTCAAGAAGGAGGTTCTTATCTTATTGGGTAAAATCCTAACTGTTCTAACATCTATACAAAAAAACTATATTTTTAATATCATGAATATGTTTTTCGTATAAATTCGTAATCCCAGATACTAAAGGAGACAAAAATATATTTTTAGAATTTTTGAAATATTGGCCAAGTTCTCATGGCTCTAACAAACTTGTTATTAAAGCCAAATTGCATGCTAAAACCTTTTTTGAATGTTTTTGTTTTATGTGTAAAAAAAACAATATCATTTTTTGTTATAGGAAAATATGATGTGATGATTTTTTATTTTTATTTTGGAGAGACTAGGCTGTATGCATTTAAAACAAAAAAAGCATTTTTTTTTAATTTTATGTTTTTTTTATGTCTTGATGAAAATCGGGTATTTTATTACTGAATTTGTATCTTAACGGTATAAAAATACAAACCAATATTAAGCAATTTTGATAAAAATATGCAGGAAAATCAACAATATTTTTTTAAGGATTTTTCATATTTTTTTTAATTTTATATATCTATATATATAAATAATATAAAAACATTATAATATATAATATATAATATTTGGTGGGCTGGGCTGGGCCGGCCCAACTAACTGGGTTGGACTCAGCCCCAAAAAGGTTGGGTCAATCTCGGCCCAAAAATGGGGTTGGGCCGATCTCGGCCCAACAATTCATTCTGCTTCTTCTGGTTTAGGCCGGACCCGGCCCAAACCTAAATGCTGGGCCAAATCAGCCTGCCCCAAGAAGGTAAAAACAAGGAGGGGAATTATTTTCCCCTCCCATCCCTTGTATGGAGAACGATATTTCGTTCTGCATGCAGGAGGAAATGAAGCCGAGAATTAAATATAGGCGGCAGGGAAAGAAGAGTTACCTGGCACGGAGAAGGCGGCGTTGCTGGCCTAGCTGCTTCACTGGTGGTGCTGCAGTGGAGGCCGGTGGCGGTGTCGTGGCTCACGGACGGCGGCTCTAAGCAGCGGTGCTGCTGTTCAAGCAGCGGAGAGAGAGATTTCTTCCTCTTCCCCTCTCCTCTGGTTTTTTTGTTTTTTTCTTTCTCTGTTTCGTTTATCCATGGTTATCCCTTTGTCCTCTCGGTTTTGTTTTAAAAAAAACTTCCCTCCCCGGTTTCAAGCTTCCCCTTACTCTTTCCTTTCTCTCTCTATTTCATTTCTCTCTTTGGCTCGTTCTCTCCTCCCTTCAGTTCGTTCTATTTTCCGCGGTGCTGTTGTCGGTGGGGAAGACAGTAGCAGCCAATGGTGATGATGAAGTGCTCTGTTCCTGGTGGTGTTGCTGCGGGTGGGAAGAAGATGGTGAGCTGTCCTCGGTGGCGGGCAGTGTTTTGCTGCTGTTTTCTTCCTCTGCGTGGAGGTGCAGGTTCCTTTTTTTTTTCAATGGTGGCGCGACGTGTGGCTGTGGTCGCTCTTCCTCTTCTCTGCTGCTTCTGCTTTTCTTCTTCCAAGCGGTGGTGTTGTTGTTGTTGGTAGTGTTGATGGTGGCGGAATGGCAGTGGTTACGGGAGTGAGGCACGCTTCTTCTTCTTTTCCTTGCAGAGGCGCAGGTTGCTGCCTTTTCTCCAGTGGTGTGTTTGTATTTTCCTCCCTCTGTTTCAGTTTCAAAAGAGCCCTCTCTCGTCCAAAAAAAGCACCTCTCTTACTGCTGGTGTTGAGAGCAGTATTTATAGGCTAGAGGGGAACGAGCTGTTATTGCGCGTGGGTAGCAGGGCAGCGCCGAGGTTGGTTAGGCAGTGGGTGCAGCTGGTAAGGCGCGACTCCCCTGGTTTCTCATCATCCAAAGGCGTGGGGCTTCATGTCTTGGCAGAGCACGCGGGGCGCCAGAATTAATGAAGAATGAAGAATGCCTAACTTCCCCTGCTGCACGTCCAGGGGAAGGAGAAAGAAGAACAGTGTCGTTCAAAACGATACTATTCTGTTCTGCTCAAAACAGTGGGCCTCTTTTTTTTTACATATATATATATATATTGTTTTTACTTATTTTATTTGTAGGGATACCCAAAAATGGGTTACAACAGATGCCCCCTTTTTATAATGCTTATGGAGCAGGGGTTTTGCATAGTAAGTTTTATAAAGATAAGCAAAACTGAACTTCCAAAACTGATCTTGTCAAGGCTTGATGGATCTGAAACTTTGTCTTTACAGCAATCCTCTTCAACCCAAAACTACGATCAAAACTTAGTCATCTTGAGATCCCAATCTGGCGATCCTCTGACTTCTAACTTCGATTAGACTAACTTGGAATTCCATCTGAGATCCCATCTGGCAACCTCTTTTAACCAAAAAAACCTATATTTGTAGCTTGGCCAACTTGAAATCGTATCTGGCGATTTCCTTTAGCCAAGGCTAATATCTGTGTTATGGTTGGGTTAACCTGAGATCCTTTTTGGCGACCTCCTTTAACCAAAACCAAAATAATATGTGTAACTCGATCAACCTGAAATCCCATCTAGCGATTCCTTTTAACCAAAGCCACCTAAGATCCCATATGGCGATCTCCTCTAACTAGAACCAAAATAATATATGTAACTCAGTCAACCTGAAATCCCATCTGGCGATTCCCTTTAACCAAAGCCACCTGAGATCCCATCTGGCGATCTCCTCTCACTAGAACCAAAATAATATGTGTAGCTCGGTCAACCTGAAATCTCATCGGCGATTCCCTATAACCAAAGCAACTTAAGATCCCATCTGGCGATCCCTTTTAACCAAAACCAAAGAATATGTGTAACTCGGTCAACCTGAAATCCCATCTGGCGATTCCCTTTAACCAAAGCCACCTGAGATCCCACCTGGCGATCTCATCTAACTAGAACCAAAATAATATGTGTAACTCGATCAATCTGGAATCCCATCTGGCGATTCCCAAAGCTAAAATATGAGATCCCTTCTGGCGACCTCCTTTGACCAAAGCTGAAATATAAGATCCCTTCTGGCGACCTCTTTTAACCAAAGCTGATATCGGTATTGCGGTTGGGTTAACCTGAGATCCCCTCTGGCGATCTCCTTTAACCAAAACCAAAAAATCTATTTTTGCAGCTTGGTCAACCTGGAATGCCATCTGGCAATTCCCTTTAACCAAAGATGAAATATGAGATCCCTTCTGGCGACCTCCTTTAACCAAAACTGAAATACGAGATCCCTTCTGGCGACCTCCTTTAAGCAAAACCAAAAAACTATATTTGTAGCTCGGTCAACCTAGAATCCCATCTGGCGATTCCCTTTAACCAAAGCTGAAATATGAGATCCCTTCTGGCGACCTCCTTTGACCAAAGCTGAAACATGAGATCCCTTCTGGCGACCTCCTTTAACCAAAACAGATATCGATGTCATTCTTCCTGATGGCAGGGTTTGAACCTTTCATTTTCTTTTAAAAATTTCCTAATATGTTCTTCTCACTTTATTGTTGTTCCAGAATCAAAACCGTGATTCTTTGCTATCATTAACCCAATGATTCTTTCTTCATCTATAATCTTGTTGGATTACGTTAAGGATTCCTCCTGTAACGATTCAAAAAAACATGTATGCAATGATTTATGATTAGATGTCATGCATGCATTCTTACCTAGTTTTGAAACATAGGTCCCATCATCTTCTTCTATTTCATAAAACTCTCTCTTAACATGAGCTTGCTTTTGAAGTCGTATGCTGGATTCATTTCTCGTGCTGCCTCTTTTTACCTATCATATCTTTGAGAAGAAGTTTTCGACTTTTTACAAGTAGCTTTTGTTTTTTAATGTATGACTTGTCATTGCCTTCTTTTTCATGCTTTTGTCAAATGCTTTAACTTATCTTTTTCAAATCTATGGGCTCTCATCCCGTTTTAAAATTACGTAAAACTTTTCATGAAATATCTTTTATTGCCCTAGTATGAGGGTGGGTCCTAGTCCAGGCTTTTATAAAGAAGAAATTCATTCTGGCTCAAAAAGGGACCACCCACGATAAACTCTTTAGAGAGTGAAGGGATAATGAATTTTTCTCATTTCAAAATGTATATTGTTAGGATTGATAAACTTCATTCTTATCTTGAAAGAAATTTACAGGTGATTATAGAGTGACCACCTAATCATTTATCTATGCAATTCATTATGCTATCCAGGAGGTAGGGTTGTATTTCATTTTTTGACCATTTTATGATACCTTCCTTGTAGCCACTCAACCTTGTTTAAAAAACGTATAATCTCATCATTTGTTTAAAGAAAAGGTGGGCTCAAAGACAAACACAAAATCTAGCTGACATCATGAGCCTTGGTTGTCAACTAAAGAAAATAAAAGCAATGACAAAAGCATGCTAAGGCAAACAAAGTTGGTGTACATTTTAAAAACTACAGGAGCTTCTTGGGTCACCCCGTTTTGAAACTTCTCACTCCGAGCCAACTTGCGCACAAGGTCTTGACGGAGGATTCTTCTAATGTGTGGATAGTCAGTCGTGGCAGTGCTTCATTTTCCTTCCCCACCTGTGTTTTCTTGTCATCTCCCTCGATCTCACCTTCTTTCTTATTGACAATTCTTGACCAAGGTTTTCCAACCCTTTATCCACTATTACTTGCGTCATGACCAGGTAATGGATTTGAATTGATGTTGGGTGTGTCTTCGAATGACACACATCCTATCTTGATGAGCTCCAACAACCTTTTCTTGAAAGCGTAGCACGTTTCAAGACCATGCTAGGGAATACCAGTATGGTACTCGCAAGTCAACTCAGGCTTGTACCAGATGGGGAATGGTGGTTGTAGTGGTAATGTGGGGATAGAAGCTATTTGTCCAATGCTCAGTAGTTTGGCATACATGTCCTTCAAAGGCATAGGTAATGGTGGTAGTTGTTTTGAAATGTATCTTGTGTTTGGTCTTTAGTGGTTGTGTGACTGGTTATTTGCTCGATTAGAGGAAAAAGGTTTGTTAAAGTTTATGTGGGCAACATGAGAGGTAGGTATTTGTGGGTTATGTGCATACACTATCTTGCCCTTGGACCCACCTTTGAAGTTGTTAACGTGACCTTCCATTTTTCTTCCAATAAAACCCTTCGTCTGCGATGGCTCAGCTATGCGTCCAGCTTTAATCCCTTGCTCTATTCCTTCCGCTATGCGTACACCATCATAGAAATGCTGAGATGAGCTACCCATTAAATGTTCATAATATGGTGCCTTGAAGGTATTAGCAAACAAAGTCAACATTTCTGTTTCTATTAAAGGGGGGTGGACATGCATTGCCTCATCCCTCCACCTTTGCGCATATGCCTTTATTGACTCTTGGCTTCTTTTCTCCATTGACATTAGACTTGTTCGATCTGGAGCAATTTTCAGGTTAAACTTGTACTGCTTAAAGAACGCCTCTACCAAATCTCTCCAGCTCTTGATCCTAACACTGTCTAACCTCATGTACCAGCTCAAAGCAGATCCTGCGAGGCTATCTTGGAAGAAATAGATGAGCAATTTATCATCACGAATTACTTCTGCCATTTTGTTCATTCTGCTTCTTCTGGTTTGGGCCGGACTCGGCCCAGACCTAAAGGCTGGGCCAGAATCAGCCTGGCCCAGGAAGGTAAAAATAAGGAGGGGAATTATTTTCCCTTCCCATTCCCTCCATGCAGAATGATATTTTGTTTTGCATGCAGGAGGAAATGAAGCCGAGAATTAAATACAGGCAGCAGGGAAAGAAGAGTTACCTGGCGCGGAGAAGGCGGTGCGTTGCTGGCCTGGCTGCTTCACTGGCAGTGCTGTGGTGGAGGCCGGTGGCGGTGTCGTGGCTCACGGACGGCGGCTCCAAGCAGCGGTGTTGCTGTTCAAGCGGCGGAGAGAGAGAGATTTCTTCCTCTTCCCCTCTCCTCTGGTTTTTTTGTTTTTTTCTTTCTCTGTTTCGTTTATCCGTGGTTATCCCTTTGTCCTCTTAGTTTTGTTTTTAAAAAAAACTTCCCTCCCCGGTTTCAAGCTTCCCCTTACTCTTTCCTTTCTCTCTCTATTTCATTTCTCTCTTTGGCTCGTTCTCTCCTCCCTTCGGTTCGTTCTATTTTCCGCGGTGCTGTTGTTGGCGGGGAAGACAGTGGCAGCCGGTGGTGATGATGAAGTGCTCTGTTCCTGGTGGTGTTGCTGCAGGTGGGAAGAAGATGGTGAGCTGTCCTCGGTGGCGGGCAGTGTTTTGCTGCTGTTTTCTTCCTCTGCGTAGAGGTGCAGGTTCCTTTTTTTTTTCAATGGTGGCGCGACGTGTGGCTGTGGGCGCTCTTCCTCTTCTCTGTTGCTTCTGCGTTACTTCTTCCAAGCGGTGGTGCTGTTGTTGTTGGCAGTGTTGATGGTGGCGGAATGGTAGTGGTTACAGAGTGAGGCACGGTTCTTCTTCTTCTCCTTGCAGAGGCGCAGTTTGCTGCCTTTTCTCCAGTGGTGTGTTTATATTTTCCTCCCTCTATTTCAGTTTCAAAATAGCCCTCTCTCATCCAAAAAAAGCCCCCCCTTTGCTGCTGGTGTTGAGAACAGTATTTATAGGCTAGAGGGGAGCGGGCTGCTATTGCACGTGGGGAGCAGGGCAGAGCTGAGGTTGGTTGGGTAGTGGGCGCGGCTGGTAAGGCGCGACTCCCCTGGTTTCTCGTCATCCAAGGGCGTGGGGCTTCGGGTCTTGGCAGAGCACGCGGGGCGCCAGAATTAATGAAGAATGAAGAATGCCTACCTTCCCCTGCTGCACGTCCAAGGGAAGGAGAAAGAAGAATAGTGTCATTCAAAACGACACTGTTCTGTTCTGCTCAAAACAGTAGGCCTCTTTTTTTTTACATATATATATATATATATGTATATATTGTTTTTACTTATTTTATTTGTAGGGATACCCAAAAATGGGTTACAACAGGTAGTGTTATCGTCTACTGGTACCTGGTATGGCTGGTGGCCATGATGCTAGGGCATTGTGTGTTGCTGAGGGTGTCAAACATTGTTAGGGTGGGAAGGTCTAATTTTACCATTGGGTTACCAATACGGTCTGAATGAGGAGTTGTACCTGACTGGTAGGTTGTTGAAGGTCCGGTTGGGTAGAAATGTTCGTGGTAACTAGTAGATTTGTCTTACATCCTAACCCATGTATATCTTGGTTGTGTGTAATGAAATGACCTAGAAATATCAAAAACAAGTTTTAGAAACTGATGGCTTATCAGTTTCCCACATACAACACCAATTGATAATGTTCTAAAACCAGATATACTTATAGTATAAGTTTGATGTGTTGGATAATTGATTAATTTATTAGTTCAAGCAATATGATTCATTCTCCCTAGCCAAGGTGTTTGATGACTTGATATGGAAAGCTCAGGTCGTTGGAAGCTGGCAGTAGGTGGTGCTTAGTAAGCCAAGGTGGCTGGTAGCTGGTACCTATAAATGGTCTCTTTTGATAAATGTAGGGACTCTTAAATGCTTAAGTCAGTAACTTTACAGAGAGAGAAACTACAATGATATCTTAGAGAGATAGACTCTGAAAATATGTATATTAAAAGTGTTAAGAATGAAGAGATTGTGAACCTTGAGTTTGAAGGATTTATAGTGTATTTATAGCCCATGAGTTTTGCCATTTTATGGAGAATAGGGACTGAAGTGTAATTTCATCATTGTGATATTTTGAGCTTATTTTACTCAAAATAATACGTATTAGATCAATATAAAATACTAAGAGACTTGCGTGGGGTGCTAAATAAAATTTTCAAATGAGTGTTAGGCTCGGACAAGGTGTCTGAACCCATTAGATGTGAGAAATGAATCTAAGTGCACTAGTTGAACTTGAACACATTGAGTTTAGATGTGAGAGCCTGAGCCCACGAGGGTATTAGGCAGCTTGCCCAGCAAGGTTGAGCATGCCACACCCTACCTAAGGGTACGCCTTGCATGGAAAGTTGGGCGCACACCCAGTGTATGGGCGTATACCCATCTTAGGTGTGCGCCCATATTGGGTACATAAGCTCGAGATTCTTGTTCAATCCCATACCTTTGAAAACTAGGCTTGGGCTACCACGGATCCATCAACGTGCATTTGCAAATGCAAAGCCAAATAATTGAAAACTCAAATGTTTCTCTTTTGTAGAGTAAAAAAGAAATTAGAATTAAGTATGGAACATAATTGAACATGAAAAACAATGTTTAGAAGAACTTTAATAGAAAATAATCCTTTTATTTTTATGTCATTTGGAACTTGGAAACAAAAAAATCAATGAACTAATTATTAGAGCTAATGCAATCTTTTTCATAGGTCTATTAGTTATTATCAAATTGATCGAAGACAAGTATGTTTTTTTTTTTCATTTTAAAAGTATAGTAAAATAATTAAATTACTATTGAAAACACATTTTTATTTAACTTGTGTCCATGAGCTTTTCCAAATTTTAATTTTTGTTTTTTTAGTTATAATCAAGATGTTTAGGGAGAATTTGGTATTTTAATAAACATAAAATATATTTTAAAAAACCAAAATTGGTTGGCGTGCATTACACACACCATCATGTTAGAGACACTTGCGGTGTTCAAGTGGCGCCTCTTGGTAGCCAAAAGGTAGCTTCTGTAGTGGTTTTTGAAGCCTCTCGTCGCGCTCTTTCCTATGGTTCAATGCATGGTAGTGGTGATGTCTCAATTGGGCTCTTATGCGCTTTTCTCTCTTTCCTTGGGAATCGTGCTGCGTTACCAAAATTAAGTGGTGTCGTGTAATTTGTTTTTTTATCAAATTTAATTTTGATTCTTTTAATTGTTATTTATTTTGTTTTGGATCCTTTCTTTCATTGATTTTTTTATTTAATTTGGTCTCTTAATATTTGATCTTATTTGATTTTTATATCAGATTTAGTTCTTGCTCTTTTAATTGCTATTTATTTTTTATTTTTTTAATTGTTTATTTATTTATTTATTATTTTTTAGAATTTTTGTTTGATATTGAAAGGAGATGCTTGAAGTGACAAGAGATGTACAGTCATGTAAGGGGAATGGTCGCGTGTCCCCCTTTGGACTAGTCCTATGTCGTCAAATTACGTGGGGCCCAGTGAACAGTAAATTAATTTTTTTCTTAATCAAACAGCTACGAATTACATTTTAAATAAAACGCAACCACAGCCGCAGAGAAAGCCTTAGTTTGTCTTGGACCAAAATCTTGAAAGTCTAATTGAAAAAATTCATTGAAAATATTATATCTTTAGCAATACAAAACTACGTGGAGTACAAGAGGGGTACTTGAGTCGCAACCTCACATCAAAAAACCAAAAAGTTGTAACGATCTTATCCTTTGTCAACTTATAAATAGCAAAAGATGATAAATCTCTTAGCTAGTATGATCACACAAGTAGAGTATACTAATCAAATTTTCATTCTCACAAATATCAGTCATTAAATTTAGTAATTCTGGTTGAGATCGATTGCCTTTGGAAGGGAAAGGGGAGTCACACCAAATTGTATATAGCAAATTAGTTTGTTTTTCAGCTCATAATAGTCAACTAGAAAGAAAGAATATTAATGTTTTGAATTCTACTATTTTTATTTCTCAATCTACATATATTTAAATGTGTGATTAATTAAGAATCTCGAGTTAGTGAACACTCGATCTGCTATGGTTTGGTTTTTGGAAGTGGTCTCATCAATGAATGTTGACTTATCCATTTGGAATTTTGACATTTCCATTGGCCTATATATTCCCTCCACAACGAATTTTACAAAATCCTAAATATTATGCTTAATATTCATGTGAGATGAGGAATTATTTTTGTCAGGCGCAAGCTTTTTCGCAAGTTTCTGAGAAAATGATATATGCCTAAAGCCATACAAGGCGAAGCAACTATTCGTGTGGGAGTCTGTATCGGGCACCTTGGCATCCAACGTTATCATATATCCTCGAAAGCTGACATTCCCCTACCTCACTCATGCAACTTTGACATTGTTGCATGCACAAGCCACGTGCAACCATTGCCATTTCTGTCCACGAAAAGCTAGTGTACCTTTTGTTACTAATTGATATACCTTTCCCCTCCTTGCTTTCGGCATCATTCGGCTTATCCATAGAGTGTTTTGATTCTGGCCCAATAAGGTTAAATATTTTGTAGCAAGCCACACATGTCCCTATCAAATCAAGGTTACTTTTGGGGTATCAATCCAAATATCTGAAGGAACCTTTTCTAATTACTTTGCGTTAAACAATGCAAATATTAAATGCACTCCTCTCGCTGCCTAGCCTTTATATAGGCTCACAAGAGCTCCAAGCATACCATCAAATATCAACAAAACTAGCATACAACTTATAAAGCTTTACAAATAACCGACACTAACATTCTTCTTTCATTTTCATATCGATTTCTTAGACTTTAAATCTTATTTAGCTCCTTGTTCAACTACTGACATAGCATATTTTCTTTTGAGTGTGAAAAAAAAGGAAGATATATTTTTGGTTGCGATATGGATCGAGTAGCAAAATTGGCATCCCAAAAGGCAGTGGTGATTTTCAGCAAGAGCTCATGCTGTATGTGCCATGCAATCAAGAGACTGTTTTATGATCAAGGGGTAAGCCCTGCAATTTATGAGCTCGATGAAGACTCCAGAGGGAAGGAAATGGAGTGGGCACTTATGAGGCTAGGATGCAACCCCTCCGTGCCAGCAGTGTTCATTGGGGGCAAATTTGTAGGCTCTGCAAACACAGTGATGACGCTTCAGCTTAATGGCTCTTTGAAGAAACTGCTCAAAGAAGCTGGAGCTCTATGGCTTTAGTAGCAATGAAGTCATTTCAGCATGCATGTTAATGGCTCTTTGAAGAAACTGCTCAAAGAAGCTGGAGCTCTATGGCTTTAGTAGCAATGAAGTCATTTCAGCATGCATGTTATATTAAGCTTAAAAGGGATAACTCAGCTGTATATTAATTAATTTTCCTAAATTTCCCTGTTTTTTTTCCCACCTCTTGCGGCTGCAAAGAGTATCATATATACTATATGGAAAATAATCTATTGAGAGATCTGTTGCTAGTCATATAATTAAGTATTAATCATATGTTTTTGAATGCACACTTGAATCAATCCTTCAGAGAAAGTTAACATAAAACTATTTCTAAGATACCATTTTGAATTGAAATAGTGAATATCATAACTTTAATTTAATGATCAAGCAATCAAGAATGTAAATTTCATCATCTTTATTTTTTTAATTAAATTAAAAATTTCCACGTTAAGAAGTTAATACAAAATTTTATCTAAACGTTTATTTAATAACTTAAACTTTTAATTAAATTTAAATGGTTTTTTAACCCTCCATGAATGTGCAGTTAGCAGATACCATTAGCTAGCTAGTCTTCTCACGCCTTCCTTTTCTGTGCTTCACGCACTAATTTTTCGACGAAATGAAGGGAACATGTAGGAGCATGAGATCCTAGCACAAGGCAAAATGCAAAATAGATATGATTATATATGTGCACCATACATTGTCACCTCTAGGGTCAACTATATATATGATAGCTATCAACTTGATAAATATACAGTTGGCAACCATAGAAATGGTTGCTTTTAAAGATTCTGAAAACAAAGAAAAAAAAAAAGATTTGAATATTCTGAAATTACATGTAGGTAAACGTCACAAATTAACAATTCAAAGTAAACTCTGAAATTCCCATCACCTGAGGATGACATTACAATGAATGGATATATTCTTTCGTTGCTTAATCAAATATGCATTTTACAGTGAGGAGCCATATTATTCTTGTTGTTAGTGCTGTTTCATTAGGGTGACACTTCGATGTTCGTGGGGTTAATTCATCTTAGGGCCCAGAGAGAGAGAGATAGAGTAATTAGATTTTTAAATATGCACTATCAATTTCTATACCTTAAATATTATCACATCATCTTTAGTTGGAATTTTCACTTGAGAATATTTTGGGTAAAGTTTGGTACTGTCATGATATGACTATGCTTCTCTCTCTCTCTCTCTCTCTCTCTCTCTCTCTCTCTCTCTCTCACACACACACACACACACACACACACACACATGTTAGAATCACCTTTTTGTTTTTGCATCAATTGAATGGCCAGTGTCACTTTTTTTTTTTTTTTTGAAAGTGATTCTATTTTTGTATTACCGTTTGTTATATTGAATTTTATAGTTGATTGCGTGTGTCATTTAAAAGACTAGATTGTCTATTCACAACTTTATTTATTATTCTTGTAGAGTTTATTTATTCTATGAAATATGTTATTATTTTGTGATGAGATCAATATATCATATTTATATATTGCTCTAAATTCAAAAAACTAAATATTCATACAATTCCTATAAAATCTACAAGAAATCTCAACACTTATTTTTTAAGTTGGTGCATAAATGTTACAATTGTCTAGCTTCTTAGTTTTTTTTTTTTTCCTCAGAACTTCTTCATAGGAAACATGTCTACCTCTACATGTGTTTATATTATTACGTTAAATTAGATTACAAGCAATATTACATGCTACCATAATATAGTTGAATCGATTTTCTTGATGTATAAATCGAAGTTTGCAATTAAAATATTAACCATAATGCTTTATAGAGTCCAAAATTCATACCTTTAAATTCAAGTTTTGTATTTGAGTGAGCAACAACACCTTGTTTTCTATTTTTTTTCATGTAACAAGATTACTATCAACAAAGGTAAAGTAATAAAAAATAAATCATCTATCATTTATTACTTTAGCCAATCAACATAAGTATATGTATTTATGCTTTGGAAATATGCATTTTTAGTTAAAAAAATTCTTTTTCTACGTGCAACCTTCAAATACCTCAACTGTACTCATATGTTGCTCTCCTGAATTATCCATAAACTACATAACAATCTTGATGCATAAGCCAAATCTAGGCTCATGTGTGCTAAGTACATCAATTTTTCTACAAATGATATCTTTCTTTATTGATCGGTGTCTGATTGGACTCAATATATCACTTTAGACATTCTTCTACTAGTATATCAAGTGGTTAATATACTAACATATCGGTCTCTTAGATCTACGATATATTTTTTCTAAGATAAAAAGATTATTTTATGATGTTGAGACACTTCAACTCTAAAAAAACATTTTAAAAAGACCTTGGTCTTCCATTTCACATTATTTAATCAAGTAATCTTTTATGGCCTTTCTTTTTTAAAGATCATTTCTTATAATCACCATATCATTTACATATCTAGAGTGATAACCTTACCCTACTATTTTTCGGGGATAATATATGATCTGAATTGTTTTGATAACAGATAAAGGTTATCATATATTTTATAAACTTTCCAAATCTTATCTTGAAGATTGTTTCACTCAACACAATAATTTCTTCGATCTACATACCTTTAAATAATGCTTTTTAAGTATCATATATATAGGTGGGAGATCCATGTAGACTTTTTTTAACAATTTATCATATAAAAATGTATTTTTCATATTGAATAATTATAATGGCTAATCTAAGTTCATAGATAAAGACAAGAAAACTGGAACTATATTGATGTTAGTTACAAATGCAAATATCTTTATATAATTGATTCCTAGGTTTAAATGTAACTTTTCTTCACCTGTATTGCTTTAAAGAGTTTAATTATACTATTAGACTTATACTTTATCATGTAAATCCATCAAAATCTAATTAATTTCTTTCTTGGTAAAGGATTAATGAATTCTTGATTTTTACTTTTTTAGTTGAGACTTCTTGCATATTATTAGGAATAGATACAATAAATATTTAATTTATGAATGACAGATTTGATTCTAATGAATGATGGTTACTCACATAATGACTTATTAGATATTTAACTTTAATTGAAAGTTATGGTTTGTATGTCTTGTTTGATGAGTTGATAATTTTCTAACTACCTCAAATATAATCTCAATAATTTATTGGTTTGGTATGTTAGTTGTAAGAGATTCCAACTCAAAAAAAAACATTTATTAGATTCATATCTTCAGTTTCTAAGTTTTCATCACCACTTTGATCCAAAATTATACCACTAAAAACCAACTCATCTTTTTCTTTATTGTCTAATCTAACTTATAAATGAACACTACTAGAATTCAAATTTATGTTTAGAAAAGCATAATTTAAAGTTTGAATTTTCTTCTGATGCTTCCTTTGAAATTTAGGTTTTTTTAAGAAAAATATTAATGTTTTCATGAAAAACAACATCTATTATGACCAATATTTATCAATTCAAAGGATGATATCATCAATATACCTTTTGATGATCAACATACATGATAAAAACACATCACAATGCTTTAGAAATCAACTTGTTGCATTAGTGTGTATAAAGGTGTACAAATGCTATTTAATAAAAATATAGGATAACAAATTTAAGACTATTAGGACAAAAACTATGTTAATATGAGCTTGTAGTGATGTCTAGAAATCAATGGAACTTGAGGGTACCTAATTCATTAAATATGTTGCAAAGGCAAGTGTTTTTTCCTAATAAGATAACGACATGTGAATTTCTATCAATGAAGTATGACTAATCTCTAATATGTTTTAAATTTCGCACCCAGCAACCTCGTCCTATTAGGGTGTATTGAAATAAGTAGTTTGATAAATAATTTCACATGCTTCTAATTATTGTTGAAGCTCAAAACTATGATATTCTCCCTTATTATCACTGCAACGAACTTGAACTTGTGTCTTGTATTAAAATTCAATCATTTTATGAAACTTTTGAAATAGAAAATTTACTTCATCTTTGGACTTCATCAAGCACACCTTGGTAATCCTGGTATAATCATCAACAAAGGTAAAAACCAACATAATCCACCCAAAGTAGCGACTTTGGGTGGATCCTGAATATTGTAATGTATAATTATAAATTAATGTGAGATTTTATTTAAACTTAATAAAAATGAAGCACGATGGCTCTTTTCTAGTTTGCAAACATCACATTAAAAAAAATATTAATTTTTTCAAATAAACTTAGAAATAATTTTCTTAGATAACCAAAGGAATCATGTCTCATATGTAGATTCCCTAACTAGATTTCAGCTAACTTCTTCCCTTCAATTAAAATAGCCTGGCATAACCTCTCAGAACTTTTTGACACTAATTTCAATTATAATAGCTTGTATCACTTAATACCACAACCAATCTTCTTTCTGATTTTGATTTTTTTAGACATAAAAAAAATCAAATTAGAAAATTATCATACAATATTAAGGTGAGGTTGTTTTGAAAATTGATAATATGTTATAATCTAATGATGAAATAAGGTTGTTTGGAAAATTGATAATATGTTATAATCTAACGGTGAAATAACTAGAACAAAATCTAAATTCAAGTATCAGTAAAGGTTAAAGATTAATATTTTTCAATAAATAAGGCCGAAGTACCATTGGTAGCAAAAAAAATAAATTTTACAAGGACGAATTAAGAAATATGATATGTCTAAAATCAAATCTCATATGATATATAGCACCAAAATCAATTATCCATGCAATATTAGAAACAAGTGCAGCAATATTTAAAACCTTACAACCATTATTTGTAGCTACTATTAATGCTGAGGTTCTTTCAACAACATTATTTTTTTAATCTTTGTTTCAACAAATATTTCAATAAATATCTTTTTTAAATTCTTCTTTTGTTAATCGAGTGTATGATCCTGCTATTCTAGATATCCCACAAGTTTAAAAGATCGACTTTTGATATGACTCATGTGATTGTAATGATTGTATTTGTAAATAGACTTGTCAACATCATTATTGTTTCTTAGGTTCGTTGGGCCTAGTTCAGTCTTGTCAATTTTGATTTGGTCAATTTCGAGCCACCAAGACTAAAGTATTAGAATATTCAAGTTTTTTTTAGAGTTGTATGACGCACTGTTTCTCATATAACTAAATAGTAGAATCCTTCTAAGTATGGAACTAGATCTTTACATAAAATCTCTCACCAAACTTGTTTAAAGTCACCATCTAATCTAACAACTTTAGACATTTGATGGACTTTTAATATGTTACAATGTCATAAGGATCTTTTATAAAAAATTTGTCACAATGGTCTAGCTTTGAAAAAACCTTGGGTTGGCTCTCTATATTATTCAAATAGGGACATTTCATGTTGTTTGGCTTTAAAAGTATTTCATTTTAGGATAAAAACTTGCAACTCATCATTTCCATCATAGAAGGTTATTGATAGAGCATTCTACGTTTCATAACCAACACTAAACTTAAATAATGCCTTATAATTTTTGGAGTTATAGGCATCTAACTTAGTAAAAAATAAAGGATAACGAGGTTTGTTATAAGTCAAAACTCTTAAAGAATAAGAACACAACAATAATAGGGAGACGTCAAAATATTTAGTTCTTATTTGTCCAAGTCTACTTGCTAAAAAACTATTACAAATATTTATATAGAAAAAATTAGAAAATACTAATAATAATGTTGAATAGGAAAGAAAATATAAAAAAGAAAATATAAAAGCCTAATAATACTAAATAGAAAAGTAAAAAAAAAATTATTCTCTTTAAATAGAAAAAGTAGAAAAGCCTATTAATATTGAATGAGAAAAAATAAGATTTCTAAACCGAATAAAGAAGAAATAACAATACCTTAAGGAAAATATTTATATTCTCAAAAAATTTCTCCATCAACATCAATAGCCACCTATTCACTTTTTGATTCTTTGCTTACCACTTTTCAAACTTATCATCTAATTTTATAAGTGACTTGATTTTGACCATTAGGAGAGTTTCTTTGTTTTACCAATAAGTGCATTAAAAACATTATAAGTTTAAACAATAATAGGGCATGATTTTGTTCCACATGATTCAACATTTTTTCACTCATTTTTTTTTTCTGATAATCATTATTGTTGTTGTAGAAATTTATTATTGTTGTGCAGCTGTTGCTATTGTTGTGTGTGGTTATTGCAAGGTGTGGTTATTGTTTCAAGTTCTCTATTATTGTTTCATGGTTCTACCAGTTATTGTTCTATTTCTATTCACCTGTTGCTAATTGATGAACTAAGTTTTTATTAGTATATCTTTACTAAGAAACACCAGATTAAGAAAGATTTACGGGTATAAATTTTTAGAAAAACAAGCACACCCTAGTGAAAGCCCGCTAGGTTGGATAGTGTGCCAAACCCTAGGAATGCCAAACCTAGACTCCATTGGGCTTGGCAGTGTGTCGAGCCCCAAGACATTGGCTTGGCAATGTGTCGAGCCTTGGGACACTATGCTTGGTAGTGTGTCAAGCCTAGGAAACGATGGGCTTTGGCAGTGTGCTAAGCCCCAGGAATGCTGGGTCTGGCGCTAGATAGACCAAAACACGATCACTGTCAAGCCCTAAGCACGCCCAAGGGAATGAGAATCTTTCTTGGGGCACACCCAAGTTATGACCATCCTCCCCAAGCATGCCCAAGGGAATGACGAGATCATCCTCCCTAGGCAAGCTCAAGGAGACGATCCTCCTCCTTTGGACTCACCCAAAAGACGAAGCAAGTCTCCTTTAGGCTCAACAAGAAAAGGACTCACCTCCCTTGGGTCTAGCCTAGGGAAAACGCTCAGCCTTCATTCGGTTTACTACATTTGACGTCTTATACCCTAATCTCCTTATACATTTTAAGCGTATAAAAGTCCTCTAGGGACCCATATATTTCAATCAAACTTTAATATAGATGTAATGAATATTTATCCCTTATTAAATACTATTAGGGTAAAATTAAATTTCAGACCTTTCTCTTTATAAAAGAAAAAAACTCATGGGCTATAAATACACCATAAGACCTTCAGAACAAAGGTTCACAATCTTTATTCTCTATTGCATATATATTTTCAGAGTATCTTTCTCTAAAATATTATTGTATTTTCTCTTTCTAAAAAGATACTTATTTAAGCATCAAAGAGTTCACACCTCTACCAAAGGGAATCTTTTGCAGGTACTAGTCACAAGCCACCTTGGCCTACCAAGCACTAAGTATAAGCCATTAACCACCTTAGTTAGGAAGAATGAATGAGATTGTTAGGACTAATTGATTAACTGATTATCCAATAGGGGAACCTTATTCCTAGACTATTTGGATTTTTTTGGACTTCATCACTATTCTTGTTGCTACAATGAATTAAGGGTTCAACCCACTGTTTACTAAAGCATTTAATAGACTAATATTAGAGGTTGAAATGAAAAACAAGATTGGGAAGATAAAATCAAGGGCTCAAAAAGATTTAAAGATTCATCTAGTTTAGTTAAATCAAGATGAAGATTAAAAAAAAAAATCAAGCATCGAAGGGTTAAAGGATTTTAGAAACCTTAATTTAATACCAAGTTTTTAAGTAGAAAGAAAATAATCTTTTAATATTTTTATTGAGAAAATGAGAAAGAAACAATATTTGTGTGTGTGTATATCAAGCTAACTTAAAAGTTAATTATACAGAAAATCAGGAAATTAATTACCACAAAATTTGCTCTAAATCTAAAAACTAAATATTCAATTTTAACTGGACAATCCCTATAAAATTTACAAGAAATCTCAACATCTTCTATCATTGAAGCTGCTGAGCGTGTACCTTTTTTCCATTATGACTCATGGTATCAAGTATTTTTCTATAATTTTTTTATATAAAAAATATTCAGACCAAGCTCATCTTGGTAGATAGAGTGACGACAGCCATTAAACTGATAATATATATTATTTACAGTGTCAACTGCTTTTTTAGCAACTTTGATGCCAAATAAGAAGTGGCATCCCTTATCATCGAATGCTCTCTCTCTCTCTCTCTCTCTCTCATACGTATATAATCTCAATTATGTGAGGAATGCAAAGAAGATGGGGGAGGAATGTGACCTCCATTTGAGAATTTTCCATCTTGTAGAAGTATCTCATACCAATGAACTGTCCGTATCATGATATATGGCTCCAGCCAGGATCTGCTGACATAAGTTTTTGCATTAATTATAATTAAGTTTCTGCTCCCGTTTTTGTTCTTCCAGGCCGCTATTGTTGAATAAAGTCCAAAAAATAATTTCGTATCACACTCTAATACTTAGATTTAAGGCTTTATTGATTTAATTAATTTGAATTAAGAAAGAATAATAGAATTTGAACTCGCCACTATTTAATATTTAATTATTAAGACTATGATATATTGTATATATAAAAAATATCTCAGCGCTAAAACTCAAATTACTGAATAACATCTAAGAATAACTTTATACTATTAAGCAACACCATCAAGCACTTTTCCCTCGGTGCTTCCTCGATAATAAGATTTGTGGTTTAGTTGGATGCTTAACTCTCTATCGATTACTCCACATGCATTCTTTGGCTCGACAATCTCAGTCCCTTTTCATGATACATATGTAGTTGGCATGCTCGCAATTGTTTTTAGTAATTTTCAACAGAAAAATTTAATTGGATATTCCATTCTTTTTTTTTTAAGTTCAATATTAGATTTAATAGACGTTGGACTACGTATGATAAAAAATAGATATTCAATATAGTAGAGAAGAACTCTCGACCTTCGCTTAGAAGAGCATAAATGGTGGTTTTTCAGTGGTCAATCAGTCATTTACAATTACAATCATTTAGAAGAAATCCAAAAAATAATAGGAGCGAGAAAAAGATGCTGAAATACCGAAAAAATGCCAAAATTGATTGAAGAGATTCAAAAAATACAAAAGGTTGAAATTTGACAGTGAGAGCCCTGTTGATAAGAAAAATTCAATTTGAGAAAGAAAAGTCCAAAATCAGATGTTTATGGACTCAATTAAGTTTTATTCAAGGTTTAATTAAATTTATGGAGGGTTTGATTGCAAGAAAATTAATTTCTTAAGTCAATTCAGGCTTTTATTGGAAGAAATTAAACTTCTGGGGTCCAATTATAATTTTAAAGAGTTGATTTGGTCAAATCAGGGGCTTAATTGCATAATTATTGAAGTTTGATAGCCAATTAGGAACTTATTTGAAACAATCCGAAACCAAGAACCAAATTGAAAAAAAGCGCTAAAATAAAGGGATTCAATTACAATTTTTCCGGGGGCTTGATTACAAAATTGCAAAACAATTCAATGATCAAATCAGAAGTATCTATTTGAATTTTGAAACGGCGCCGTTTCTTGGACACTATTCATTGTCTCTTCCATGCAGCCGTTTTCAGCAGTAAAGGCTGAGGCGTTTTCTGCAGCATGGCGTCCGTTATGGAGCATGCTTTACATGCAGATTACAAGCCGGCCGTTACCAGCACAAGGCTGTCTCTGCCTATAAAAGCAGAAGAAGAAGACTGAAAGAGGGAGGAGGAAAAGAAGAACGACAGAGAGAGAAAAAGAGAACAAAAGGAGGAGGATAAGGCAACGAGACATAAAAAAAAAAAAAAACAGAGAGAAGAGAGTGTAAATAGGAGAGAGGCAGCGGGATTGAGCAGGATAAGAGAGAAAACAAAGAGAAGGCGAAACCAACAGAGGAGCCGAGTGACCGTAAAAAAAAAATGCGACACCAACAGAGGAGTTGAGCCACCACCTGCTCTTTCTTTTTCCAGAACGAAGGAAATAACAGAGGAAGCCACCATCACCATCGGCTTCACTTTCTTCAGAACCAGGGAACCAGCAGAGGAGGCCAGCATCATCATAGGCTTTTCCTTCTCCAGAATCACGAAGCCAGCAGAGGAGGTCAGGACAACCATCGGCCTCCTTTCTCCAAAACCAGTCTCCAGAACGAAGGAAATAACAGAGGAAGCCACCATCACCTTCGGCTTCACTTTCCCCAGAACCAGTCACCACCGATCCTGCGCAGCAGTTTCATCGCCAACGTCTTCGTCTGTCTCAGTTACCAGGTAAGCTTCACACATTTCTCTTCACGTTGCATTTTTTTCTGTCCTTGCTCCATTGTTATGTTTTACTGTTCAAGTGAATTATAATTCACTTGAACAGTAATTGTTGCATGCACGCGTGACCTCTTATCTGCCCAGCTGGGTGCCCAGCTGGGCTATATGGGCCGGTCTGGGCTCTGAGAAAAACAATTTTTCAAAAAATTATTTCAAAAAAATCTGTGATTTTTTGTAAATTTTTTACTTCATTTTGATTAATATTGGTTTGTATTTTTATACTTTAAAGTTACACATCCGGTATTAAAATACCCAGTTTTCGTCAAAACATTAAAAAAAAATTATTTTCATGCATACAGTCAAGTCTCTCAATAATAATAATAATAATAAATCATATTGTATTTTCATATAACAAAGAAAATTTCAAAAATATGTTTTAGCATGCATTTTGGTTTTAATAACCAGTTTATTAAAGTCATGAAAACTAGTCCAGTATTTCAAAAATTCCAAAAAAAATATTTTGTTTTCTTCTAATATTTGGGGTTATGACTTTATACTTAAGATGTATTCCGGATATTAAATTCTTTTGTTGACGTCAGAATTACCCGATAAGATAAGGATCTCCTTACGGATGAAAACTTTTCTTAAACTATAGACGGGCCAACAACTAGAAAACACAACAAGACCTTACATTTTATCAGACAATAAAACAATGTAGCTTACCTTAGGTAGGGCGTATTTAGGGTGCTAATACCTTCCCTTTACGCAACCAATCCCCATACCCGATCTCTGAGACCAGTTAGGATTCCTAGTGACCAAAATACTAGGTGGCGACTCTCATTCCAATTTTTCATTGATAAGAGACAAGAATTCTTTGTCTCTCTACATTTGCCACATAAGATATTTTTTTTAGGGTGGATGTTTTCGCCGCGACGCCGCACACGTGCGACAGAAGACAAGAATTCCTTGTCTCTCCACATTTGCCACATAAGATATTTTTTTAGGGTGGATGTTTTCGTCGCGACGCCGCACACGTGCGACAATTGTTAAGAGAATTCTTAGAGCATGTTTAGAAATATGGGTAGAGCTGCTGCTATCACAATCACATCTGTTTTTTCAAGCAAGCACTAAGTTATTTCCAAGTTTCTAAAAACTTTAAAGTAATCCAAATTAACATAAAAAAATACGATCATAAAAGAGAAGGAGATTGAAATTCTCATTAATTTGTTTATTCTAAAGTGCTTATATTAACCAAAATACAAAGAGATTATATATAGGTTAAACTAAAAATATTATTCTACTCTTAATAAATAAAACAAAATAAATGTATTATTTAACATCTCCCTTCAAACTCACGATGCGGAAGCTACAAGCATCAAGAGTTTGCCAACAAGGAAACGAAAAGAAGAAATTGAATGCGACTTGGTAAAGAAATCTGCAATCTGCAAGGAAGAAGAAATAAAGGCAAAGATATGGTGACATGCTTGAGATGATGATGAGTAAGATGACAATTGCTCTCCATGTGCTTAGTTCGCTCATGAAAAACCAAGTTGTAAGCAATCTGAATAGAACTTTAGTTGTCACAATACATAGGAGTAGGATGAGAAAGGGAAACTCTCATATCAGCAAGTAACCAACGTAACCAAACAATCTCTTTGGTAGTAGATGTCATAGCACAACATTCTACTTCTATTGAAGATTGAGAAACAATATATTGTTTCTTGCTATTTGACACGACTAAAGAGTTGATGTTTTCTCCCAAGCGTAGGAGTGTCGAAGTAATAAATAACCTGGCAAGACCGGGGTCGAACCACAGGGAGGTTAATTGTATAAACTACAAATAAAGAAATAGATAATAATAGAAAAGGAGTTGAAGAGAGCTTTGAGATATGATATTGATGTAAGGATTAAACAAGGATAAAATAAATGCCAAGGTTAGAGGATCTACTAATGTTATTTCAAACAAGTATAATATAAACTCTTTTTATTACTCAACTGAAAAGCACACACAAAAGAGGTTACAATCGGATTATAAATTATTAACATGATTACATTAGTTATCTTATTCGAATAATGCTAATACTTGTAAATGTTGTCAAGTATTCATGATTATATTTTATGTTAACAACAAATCAAGTTCCTTACATAGCACAGGTGTCGGTTATACCATACGGTTGGGCTATGAAAGTGCCAAGTATTTGTTGTACCAAGGGTTATACAACATAAATCTATATTAATCATTTAACAAGCAAAGTATTAAGAGTGAATAAGATAACAAGTACAAAACATGTTAGTATTAAACATTAAGGTCCATGTTGAGTTTATACTATACTTATTCTTACACCATTAGTGTAACCTTTTCACCTTGACCTAATAAACTTAACTAAACATAATGAAAGAGAGAAATATAAATAAACAAGATAATAACATAAATAAGATATAAGTTAACTAAGTAAAGGAAATGAAATGAAAGGCATAAACAAGAAATTAATGAAAGCAAAACTTAAGCATTACAAAAATATAAAAAGAGAGAGCAAGAACATGATCTTGATCTAAAAACTAAGATGCCTAAATGCATGGCAAATACCTCCTTTTATAGGCCAAAATTTGGAACTATTGATTTGATGACTAATTGTTGAGTGGGTGGCCACATCTTGACTTGGTAACAATCCTTATCTTCTTGTCTGAACAAAACGTCATTGCTAACGTCAGAATTTAAACAGATTGTCCCCATGAAAGTTTTAGGAAATTGTCTCATCTTTCCAACAAAAAAAGAATCGGTGCATTTGGACTTCTAGAACTCGAGATATGAGCTAAATATTGAATAGTATCTGGGCTGCAGGACAAATTCTGACTTCTCCATTGTTGCTAAGATTTGGACTTCCAAACAGCAGAATTGAGTATTGGACTCCTCATGAATGTTTTAGGCCTATGTCTTAACTTTCTATCCATAGAAACCAGATTGAAATCCAAGATCTACATCTCCAGATATGACCCAATGACTAAACAGTGTTCCAATTTAGACTGAACCAGCATCTCTTTTCTAAGCTTAACCCTCTCTTTGTCTTCTCAATTTCAGTAGTTGAACTCATCAATCAATCATTTGATTTATGTGATATGCCTGCATTTAAGATGAAAATTTACCATAAATTAAAGGTATCTTATATTATTAGACATGTTATTATAAAACATGCTCTAGTTAAGGAGTTATTGATACTTCACGTGCAAAATGATGATATAAAACTTTGATAAAAATACATTTTTAAGTACTAATCACACCCCAACCAGCTTATTACTAGTCCTAGTAATTAAAGCGTTAAAATAGAAAAACAATTTACAAGTTCCATAAAGTAAGGCATTCATCATTCAAGTTCCATTAATCTATTCAGATAAACATACTCTCATTAAATTTATATATCTACTCAATACCTCTTAAACAAGATATTAATAAACATTTCTTTTTATGTGCTCAATGTATGAAAACATAGATGATACAGCTTTTATTGAAAGAAAACAATATTCTGTTATAATGTTGAAGGTAAACTTCCTTGGGTTAGGATTATTATTATTTTTTCTTTTCTCTCTTTTTTTTAATATATATACATATAACTTAAAACACAATGCATCTTTAACCCATGTAATGAGCTTTCGGCTAATGACTCCCAGATCAGTTGGTCTTAGGGCATTAGGTGTTGAGACACCCCTACGAGCTTAGTAACTCGGGTTGCAGATATTGATACGTAGATAGTGCAATGTTTGATTCCCTTAAGCTTTTCTCCTTAACCCATGTAACAAGCTTTGGGCCAATAGCTCCCAAGTCAGTTGACTTTAGGGTATTAGATGTTAAAACACCCCTTCAGTCTTAATTGCTTAGGTTAAGGAGGCTACGAAACCAAACTTATCTACGTTTTTATTATCATCAATATTATCAATTTGTTTTTTTTTTTTTGCAAATTATATACTATCCCTTTCCCTTAGTTGTTACCTTTAACAAAAGAACATAAATAATGTAATAATCTAATGTGCAACCCACAATCATATGTTAAAGTGTGTGTGTGTGAAAATGAAGGCTTAAGAATACTTGTAAATGAGTATATGAGTAGAATCAAGTGATAACAATGCGAGAGTTTTTAAACCTATATATTTCAAGAAATATTCTGATAGACCTTATGAATATTGCAAATAACCTATCGCACCCTCGCGGCGGAGGGCGGTGACCCTCGATTGATTTCAGGGTTTTTGTTTCGTGTAAAGGAGTCGCCACCTAGTATTTTGGTCACTAGGAACCCTAGCTGGTCTTTCAGAGATTCTAAGGCAAGGGATTGGTTGCGTAAAGGGAAGATATTACCACCCCTAGTACGCCTTACCTAAGGTAAGCTGCTTGGTGTTTGGTTTGCTTTATAATTGCTATGGTATTGTTGTTTTCTAATCTCATCAGTTTTTCTAGGTTTGATTGAAACTAAATTTATTACGATAGAAATCCAAGGAGATTCCATGTGTTTTAAAAGCTCATTTTTCCCTTAGTATTTCTAGAGTTTGCGACTCGTAAATCGCAAGGAAGGACAAAAAATTTAGAAATCTAGGGCGCTTTAAATGTCTATTTTTATCTTAGTGTTTTATACTCTCATAGCTCGTAAACCATGGAGTAAAAAAAATTAAAATTTCCTCGATTATAATCAAGGTTTCTTTCAAGGGTGTGTGATTACTTATTATCCCTAGAAAGTTATTTTGAATATTTACCACTTAGGGTTTCTTTATCCAAATATTAACAGTGAATAATAACAAATTATTCCCATTAAATATTTTGGATATTCATCCTTTTGAGATTTCTTTATCTAAACATTAACGGTGAATAATAGATGAATTTCCCTCAAAATAAGATTTTTTTTTATTTTTTGGAATATTCGCCAATACCCTTTGAAGTTTTACAAACATGTTGTAAAATCCAGAAATGTAAGACAATAATTTTAGTTGTATTTAAGAAATCCATGCGAAAACACATTTTCGAAACTTCCAATATTTGTTTTCTTTAAAAAAACGTTCAAAACATGTTAGGGTATTGGCCATATGCAACACACAAAAAATATTTTTTATATTTTTTTTTGTTAAAAAAACATAAACATCACAGTTAATCGTAATTAAAGACAACAAACCATGCGCATATATTCTCAAAGTTTGCAAGAAAACTGGATAGTCTAGAAAAAAAAAATCAAGGATCGCCCTTAAAACCCAACCTTGGTTACTAGCCCAAACCAGTAACTGGTTCTGCCATAGTTGCATGCATATGTATGCTATATTGGCAGGGTAATTAATTTGGCAAAAACAAGAAAATAAAGACTTACCTGCGAGGCAGCGGCTGGAGGCAAAGTGGGAGACGACTGGTTGCTGCTCACGTCTTATTTTCCCCTTGTATGCTTAATTTATCCTCGAGGCTTAGATGAGGCGTTGCCATGCCAAATCATCCCAACTACGGCTATAATCATGCCCAGAACGACATGTAGATTAAGACCATCTTTTCCAAAGAAAAAGAATCCCATGATCAGCACAAGGATCGTCTTCATATGACCAAGTACTTGAAAGGACACAACTGTGAGTCCTTCAGCTTCCAAAAATAACCCAATCCATGTCACAATGACAAGCCAGCAACACGCTCCTCGTAGTAGCTCAAGAAGAGTGAAACGGAGAGATGGAATTATGGAGGAGAGGAGGGCGTTATGACGTGTCAAATGAGGTGCGTTTGAAGCAATTTGCAGTTACTCTGTCTTTACTTTGCTTTGCTTTGAAAGTTACGGTACTGTCTTTTATTTGTTCAAAAGAGTCTTGAAGATTCCGAGAGAGAGAGGGGGGGGATAGTGTGTGGCTGTTGTGGTTTAGAGTTTAGCTCATGGTCTGTTTGGTTGGCAGCAGGGAAAAGAGAGTGCAGGGGAGCTCTAGTCGGCTGAAAGGAGAAGGAAGAGGGCTTCCTGGGGCGGCGGCTGCTTTTTTGTCCCTGGAGGGTGGGCAGCCGACTCTTGTGTCAAAAGGGAGAGCTTTAGGATTTTTCGTGGTTTGTTCTCTTAAATTGTGCAAAACCCTCGAGGTTCACTTATATATAAATCTATGCACGTGTTGTTCAAGGAAATATTGCAATAATTATTGCAGAGATTGTTTTCTATAACCAGCACCAACAAATTCTATATATATGGTATTTTATATTGCAGTGATTATTTTTCATAACCAGCACAAATCAAATCATATATCTATGGTATTTTATATTGCAGTAATTATATATGATTCAATAATTATCTCCTTACATATTGCTTTCTTAATATTAGCCCTGATGCTCTATGTTATCGTCACATGTAAATCCTTATTTTTATTATTATTATTTTTTTATTATTTTTGAAAATTTATCAAAACATGGGTCAAAAATTGGGTAGCAATATAACCATTGGAAAATATTTACTAAGATGCGTCTCAAGAGTCAATAAAATCCTCCCTTACTCTGTCATCCTAGTAATAACAGTTTTGTCAAATGATTTTATTAAAAACAAAAGCAGTTAGTTAGTTAGTTAGTTTTTTTTTAAATGTCAACTACTACCCTCTCCCCCCAACCAAAACGAGACATTGTCCTCAATGTCCTAAGGTAGAAAGATAAAGTATAGAAGACATCACCTGAAACAACGACTACTGACAATCCTAAAACACACTTAAACAAATATAAGAAACAATAAAACACAATAATAAAACCAAAAGACACAAAGTTTTTGCAAACGAAGGCTTAAATCGTAGTTGTGATTGTGGCTCACATCTTCCCTTGGTTTTACATCCAAGAACGGCTTAAACGCCCTCTATGGATCGAGGATAGGCTTCCCATCCAGTTTTCTTAAAAACTGGCAAACATGGTCTTTTATAGTCAGATTCCCAAGACTATATCGAGCATGTTCTTTATGAGAATTGGGTTATAAATCATGAATTGCACAATGCACATCTCCACCAGGATACGCCTCAAAAGTCAATAGAAGATTATCTAAAGATTCCTTATGTTTTGAAATAAATCCTGAGTTTTGACAATTTTCACAAGCTTTGCAGAACATGTGTGTCTTTGAGCATGGTAGGCCAATAGAATCTATATTGTAAGATTTTTTCAGTTGTCTTTCTTGATGAAAAATGACTCTCACATGCCTTAGAATGACAAAGTTTAGTGACACTACTTACCTCATTGTCTGAAATGTATCTTTGAAATATTTGATCAGGACAATATTTGAATAAGTAAGGGTTATCCCAATAAAAGTTCTTCACTTCGTTCAAAAACTTTCCTTTGTCTTCGGTACTCAAGTGAGCTGGCAAATCTCCTGTTGTAAGAAAATTGATATGATTAGCAAACCAAGGCATTGGACTAAGAGAAAATAAGGATTCATCAGGAAAGTAATCATTGATTGGTGTGATGTCGGAAGTCCAATCTATTGTCAATCTTGACAAAAGATCTGTATCAACATTTTCGGTGTCTTACTTGTCCTCAATTTCTTTTTGAAAATAAATCATTTGCAAATCTGCATATTCATTAAACTTTGTTTTACTCACGGTGGATTCAAATTGATTATAAACTAATTCTTCAATAACATCTACTTCCTGTGAATCATTATCATCTCCACGTTGCTTGCAAATGTTAAAAATATTCATCTCCAATGTCATGTTTATAAATGATAGCTTCATCAGTCCATTCCTACAATTAATCAATGCATTAGAAGTTTCAAGAAACAGACGTCCTAAAATAACAGGAAATGAATTACATGCTTCAATAGGTTGTGTATCCAAGACAATAAAATCCACAGGATAAATGAATTTGTCAACTTGTACTAACACATTTTCAACTATTCCATTAGGCACTTTTACAGATCTATCCGCAAGTAAAAGAGTTACAGAAGTTGGTTTTAACTCACCTAGATTGAGACTTTGAAAAACTGAATATGGAATTAAATTCACACTAGCTCTAAGATCAAGTAAAGCTTTTTCAATTTTATGCTCTCCAATAAAGCATGAAATTGTAGGACAACCAGGGTCTTTATATTTCAAAACATTATTGTTTTGAAGAATAACACTTACTTGTTCGGCTAAAAAGGCTTTCTTTTTCACATTCAGTTTTCTCTTCACGGTGCACAAGTCTTTCAAAAATTTAGCATAAGAAGGTATTTGTTTAATAGCATACAACAAAGGTACATTGATCCTTACCTGCTTGAAAGTTTCAAAGATTTCAGAGTTGTGATTGACTTCCATTTGTTTGGTCATAGCATGAGGAAATGGAAGTGCTAGCGGGGAATCAGTCTTTTCTTTGCAATGTTCAGATTCAACCCCTTCCTTACTATTATAGATTAACTCATCATTTTTCTCACAAGGTTCAAGAATGGGTTTTTCAATAACCTTACCACCGCAAAGAGTGGTGACTGATTTGACTTGATCCATGTATTGGTTTCCGGAGCTACTTGCATTGTATTACCTTTTGGGATTTTGCTGTGGTTGAGATGGAAAGCTGATACAGATTCCTACAACTTTCATGAAGACCACTTTGCCAAATTCTGATTTTGGAAATGTCATTTCATCCAGAAAACAAATCCATACCTAAACCACCAAGTCCACTAAATCATTAATTGACCATTAATTTAATAGTTAATTACCAAATGAAGAGTTCTTTTTGGCCTATAAAAAGAGGCATTTGTCATTCATTTAGGCATCTTGGTTTCAGATCAAGATCATTTTCTTGCTTTCTCTCTATCATAACCCAATTCTGGGTTATTCCTCAAAATTCACTTTTTTTCTTAGAAATAAAAACAAAAACAATTAAATAAAGGTTGGCAACGATGAAAAAGCAAACCGAGGAATCAAACTGCAATTTTGAAGGAAATTTTAAGGCCTAATTGTACCCCATTATGCCAAAAAATAAAAAAAGTGCAAATTCAAGGTCGAATTAAATGATTATTGGATGAATTTGCATAAAAATTAAGTCCAAGAACATAATTAAATTTTTAATAGGCCAATTTGATTTAATCATGGGCCAAATTGAATTTTAATTATGTTTAAGAATTAATTTGGGTTCAATTGAAGGATTTAATTAAGTACAAGTACTTAATTATACTTTAAATGGGTCAAATTAATTTTATTTGGGGCTTAATTGGAGAAACATTAAGTTTAGGAGCCTGATTTGGGCTTAATTGAGAAGATTGGAATTTTAAGAGATCAAATTTAATTTTGACTAAATTAATTGATTGAAATCAGGGGTCAAATTGTAAGAAAATTGAAGTTTTGGGGTCAATTAGCGTAAAATTGACAAAATTCACAGCCAATGACCATTCTGCAATAAGCGGCAAACCATGAGGGCTTAATTGACAAAAACCGGAGGTGAAATTGAAGAATTTGAAAGTTTGATGGTCAATGAGGGGTTCAATTGCATAAATCCGAGACCAAGGACCATATTGCAAAAGGCGTGTAAATTCATGGTTCAAATGGTAATTCATCAAGGGTTTAATTGCATTAAATCAGGGGTTCAATTGAAAGCTGGAGGACTACATTGAAAATCAGTAAAAATCCCTCATTCGATCCAAACTAACGTCGTTTTGAATATATATATATATATATATATATATATAAAGAGGACCAAACGATGCATTGTGTGGTTATTGTTCATTGTCTTCCCTGTTTTACCCGAAAGAGATGGGTTTCTACTTTTCAGGTGCATTTAATGCTTCATTTCTCCATCAAATCTAACAAAACATGCACGCAAATGGTCACCTGCAATTTCTCTACAACATCATGTGAACAGATCAGGCTGAATGACAACAAGACGACGCCAGCGCCGGCCTAAACAGGCCAACTCAGGCAGCCTTTTCCTGCAGATTTGACAGCTCACGATGCACACTTTGAGCCAACAGTTGGGATCGTTCCTAACCGAATCAAGGGTTGAAATTTTTTTCCTGTGTAGACAAGATTACCCTCTTCGATCCCCTATGTAACAACCCTGATTTTCTCCATTTTTTTTTGCGATACATTGAAAATTTTCAGGTAAATTTTTTTTTGATATACAAATTCCACCAAAATTTCCACCAAAATTTCGGCAGAGTCTCCCCTATACTGGGAGGTCCCAAGTTATCGACATATACCATGTTTACACTTCTAATATCTCACATCTCCTCATAACTCAATTACGACCCAATCGTCCTGGGTCCCAACCCAATTTATTATCATCAACACAACATATCTTATTCAATAACATCATATAATGTAGTTCAAATGAAAGATTCAATTTCAACTATAAACATGCATGGTTAAATAGGTACTTAGAGTTTCAACCATTAGATTAAAGGCATACATTCAGATTTATGGATTGATATTACATCTCAAGTTTTAGGAAATAAGTCTTTTAATTTACAAATAATTTATATGGTCAAAAGCAAAAGACAAACTAAACTAGTATCACTCTTGACACAACCCTGATGGACCTGAAAATAGAAATTAACATGTACACATAATTATAAAAGAAAATAACAAGCAATAACAATGGCAGACAATAATCTCTACGGAATTTCTTTTGATATATAAAATTAGGCATAAACCCCTTTTACAACATATATTTTCCATCTATTACCAATATCCATCTAATATCCTATCTCATTTGCCAAGAATAATTCCATTTTGGAAATCTCAACACAACTCAACGGTTTGCGAACACCATCTCCTTATAAATCAATTCTCACTTAATACCAAGATATTCCTCTCTTGTTATCATTAGCTCATCTCATTCTTTTGGAATGACTAATCCATATATTCCCTTTCTGAATCTATTGCTAAAAGGTAATCACTGAAACTAATAAATCTCATTAGTATCATTAGTCTTCTAATATTGGGCTAGACTAATCAATTATATTCACATGTCAATATCAATACAACCGATTAGTATCATTAATTATTCCTTCCTTAGAATAGTTAATCAAATCTTATTCATATCTGGTTTACCATCAAAATTATCGATGTCAAGAACCCTTGACATCATTAGTCTCCTTACCTGGAGTAGCTAATCACACCAGAAATGGTTGTCGATATCAATGTGACCTATTGATATCATTAACTATTCTTGACCCGCAATGCCATTTGATTCTTCCATTCGTGCCGAACCCCTTTCATTTTTCTTATTAACATCATATGCATTGTAACTACGATTTCCAAGTATCATTCGCACACAATCTTAGTTATCGACACTACGGTCACTAAGCATCCTTCACATAACTTTGGTCACTATCATCATAGTGCTAAGTATCAATTTATGCCCTTAGCCACCGCCATTATGGCATTAAGTATCATTGTAATGTATCCTTAGCCACCAACACTATGGTAACCAATTATCTATCAATTCCCCTCCAATCTCCAAGTCATTGTGTCTACTCAATAACCAAATTAATTAATTTACTCAATATCTTAGTCATATTTTAATTATTTTACTCATAACATTTAGAATTTACTACTTCTAACTTCAATAAATTGATTCACGTAATCTCTTCAAAACTCAACTATCCGGCTGCTCATCCCGATTGCCAATAATTCTGGTAATTTCATATAATTACCCATACATTTGGTTAACCTTCCTCGGTTACCAATAAATCTAGTAATTCCATACGAATTACCCAGCCTCCAGCTAACCTCTTTTGTTAGCCAATCGATCCAAAAATTCTATACGAATTACCCTATATTCGGTTAACTCCCTCGTTAACCAACAAACCCGGTAATTCTCTTAATTACCCAAGAAATCTAGCTAACCCATCCTGGTTTTCAAAATCAATCCGGTAATTCCATACGAATTACCTAGCATCCGGCTAACTTCTTTTGTTAGCCAATCAATCCGGTAATTCTGTACGAATTACCCCATATTCGGTTAACTTGCTTGTTAACAATAAACTTGGAAATTCTCTTAATTACCCAAGAAATCCGGCTAACCCATCTTGGTTTCCACAATCAATCCGGTAATTCCATACATGATTCCTTTTTTGTTAGCCAATTGGTCCGGTAATACATTGTGATTTAAAATGCATCTACATGATTCCTTGCAAAAGTAGGTTCTTGTGTATCGGGTTTCCTAGACATCTCGTTGGTGTGACGTTCCTGCTGCAGTACAAAACATTTAAGAGAATGCAATTACTTAATAATGATGATGATGATAACTAAATGGTCTGGCAGTTAAATGAAGCATTAACATTTATAATTTCTTCATGCACTTGGTATAAACAACTTGTAGTCCATATAAATGCACCAATTCTTGCAATCAACCATAATCTTAAACCCGGCTATCCTCTTAAGGCATCATTTGCTGAGGTTAACCATTCACTCACCATTAGCCAAAGCTAATCAATCGTTCATCCCGGCCATCCATTCAGATGCCATTAGCGGAAGCTAATCAGTCGTTCATCCCGGCCATCCATTCGGATGCCATTAGCGGAAGCTAATCAGTCGTTCGTCCCAGCCATCCATTCGGATGCCATTAGCCGAAGCTAATCAGTCGTTCGTCCCGGCCATTTATTTGGATGTTATTAGCCGAAGCTAATCATTCATTCGTCCCGGCCATCCATTCGGATGCCATTAGCCGAAGCTAATTAACCATTTGTCAACATTTCAGCGTTCGACGATCTAATATCTGTTCTAACGTAATATAGTAACATTCATGATAAAGTATTTTATTATTCAACGTATATAAAAAAAAAAGAAGGTGCAAGTCACCTACCTAGAATAGTTGCACGCGCTGCCACTCCATGCAATTGTCCAGTCCCCACAGCTTTCCCTGTACTACTAAGGATCCAATTTTTATCAACAATACAACCAACATCACATCTTCATTTAATTCTCATTCAACTAGTATTCTTAAACTAATCACAAGGAATTTTTTTTAAAATCTCATACTCTTACTTATTTTAATGTTTATATTCATTCTTATAATTTTTGTTATCAAAATTATCACTCAACAGCAATTCCAAGCAACGATTAAAAATTGTCTAATTCCGATCAATTAAGCTTAACCAACTCAGAACACTATCTAGTGTCTTAATCATAACTAAGGTTGTAAAATTCAGTTTTAGGCATGATTTATCTGTATGAAAGGCTAAACATAGAGATGCAACTTTTATGAAGAAACCAACTCCAAATTATTTTGTTTTAAGGCTCAAAATCAACAATCACAATAGCCCCTTCTTTATAGCTAAAATTTTGGACAACGAGGATTTTCATTCCTTGGAAATCCTTTTCAACTTCCAACTTATTTTCATGCAAAATCAACATCATCCAAGGTCATTTGGCATCATTAAATCACAAATTCAAACCAATCCTAAAGCAAAACATTCAAACAATTTCCCTACCTCTACAATATAGCAAGATTAGACCAAAATAAGGAAACTCATTCCTTTTGAGATTTCTCCTATCATTATTATTAAAACAACAAAATGATGAACTATTCATTTTTTTTCGCTTTCTCCTCGTGCGATTAAACATATACGGCAAACCTTAACAATTAATATTCTCAGATCATTATCACAACAATAATTTCACCCTACTAATTGGGATCCATGACAACCTTCATTAACTAACCATTTGCTAAAAACACTTATGGCTAGCTTTAAATATGTTTTATTTTTCCAAATTTCTTTCATTTCAATTTCTTCATGGTTCCACCCCATTTATATCCACACAACCAACAAGTTAGCTTTCTATTCAATCAACATGTTCATATAGCAATGTTCCTTACTATTCTTACACAATAATCATTCTTCTCCTCATATAAAGAATACACAATTAATCTATAATAATACTAATAACAAGAACATATTTTACCATTACATCTTCCATAAAACCTACACCCACATAATTTTAATTTCATCAAAACATGTATTTAATCAAGCTTACTATATTTTGCCAAAACTAACAATAGATTCAAAAGGCAATAAATCATCAATCTCTGATTATTGTTTCAAACCCAACGGTCAGACTACATATCATAGAGTTGTGCATAATATATCTCAACATCATAGTGATCCAACGGTTAAATCTCCCTAGATCTGAAGAACACCGAGCTTCCCTGAAAATGGACGAGCTACTGTTCAACATGCATGAAACCTTTCCGGAGAAATATTTTCCAATCTCCACTGTCCAGAATGAAGGTAACATCTAAACGCACCACATATCCAAGAATGCGAATGATCCAACGGTGGAAGAGAGTGAAATCGGCCGGCGACCAAAACTGCTCTGCAGACTTATTTCCTTTTGTTTTCTAGAAACGTTCAGATGATGATTTCTGTCCAAGGGATTGTGTTACTTCACATCCCTCCGGTCAGTTAGTAGAGGAGTGTGAGACGAACAATATATCAAAAATGCAACATGATCCAACGGTCGGTTATAGCGATATGGCCACCGGAATATCATTGTTTCTTCCAAAATCTGCACCCCTCTCTCTAGCCGAATTCTCCATTGTCTCTCCCTCTTTTCTCTTTTTTTTTTCTTTTCCTTGAACTGGTGGCCTTTAGCTGTTTTAAATGTACATTTTCCTCTAATTACAATTATGTCCCTTATTTATGCCTTTATCTGTTTTATTTTATTTTTCATGTAAACTATCCGGTTTATTTCTGCTTGAATCACTAGTCTTTACTGAACTCCGATTGGGATGTGATCTTTAACCAAGGTAGGAAAACATATTAATAGACTTCATGCAAAATTGCATCCCGATCCGACGATTGGATTGAGAGTTTTGCTTTCTAATGTAAAATTAGTCATTTCATGACTTTTCATAAAACAATCTAGATTTTTCTTGTTCAATCTTCACATAAAATCATATCAATTGTCCTTCTAACCCTTTAAGGTCATTTTATTATTTTGAAATATATTCATTTTAGAATTTCCACCTTTATTTATTTACCAGGCTTATTACCGTTTTAAAATAACATCACTAATTTTAATCGGTGTTTGCATCTTCTGTCCTACCCTTTTCATTCCATTATCCTTTATTATAATGTATTCTTTATTACCTCACTTATTTCCTAGAAATATTTTGTCATTTTTCTCATTATTTTATCCATCAAAACACGTTAGCAGTTTCTCTGTCCTTATGAATTCTAAATCAAAATTCGTTTTATGGAGGTCATCTTTTCCATTATATATCATTATTTATCTATTATTTCTAATCTTGTTTTCCATCACTCATTGAAATATTACCACTTTCAGTCTTACGTTTACATGACGGTTTACGCATCTGCATATTTAAATTATAAATTTCTAGGGTTCCACACCCTATAAATATGAGTGGATTTCATGCCCTGAGGGAGGAGAAAATCCAACTCAAAGTTGGCCGAAAACCAGCCTTCCCCGCTTAGTTTTCCTACAACCAGTCCTTTCTCTTATTTCTCTATTCGTCGTGGCCTTCAGCCACCACCACCCTCATCACCGGTCTTCCCACCATCATCTCCACCACTAGAAGCCATCAAACCATCTCACGTGTTGGTTGCACCACTTCTCTCTCTCCTCTGTAAAACTCTTATTCTCTGCCACCGTAACCCCAACAGCAGCAGCAGCAACCATCTCACCGAGAAGCTTTTGTCCTTCCTAACGGCAGCTAGGGCAACAACTCTCTCCTCAGCCACTCCAACAGTTCCAATCGCGAGCTTCTTTTTTCCTTTGCAAGCCTCTTCTTCTTCTTCTTCTTCTTCCAGCTGCAACCAGAGCCAGCCGCCGGCCTCACCACCTCCAGTTGCACCGTGCGCCACCAGTCAGGCCGCCAGCTCCCTCAATAACAGGTAAGCCTCCCTCATCTCTTCTTCTTCTTCCTCCCTTCTCTGCTACCGTTGCATGTGAGCAGTGCAAGCACTACGTCGTGCAACTTAGTTAGTGGGTTGTGCCAGTGACTAAGTTACTTTGGGCTGGACCTGTCTTAGCCCAGCCCAGTTGGCTGGGCCAGGTCCTGCCCGTCCCCTAAATAAAAAGAAGAAATATGTTGGGTCAAGTTTGGCCCAACCATTTTAGGTCGATATCAGTCCACCTGTTTCTGGGTCTGTGCTTGGCCAAGCTATTTGGGTCGGCCCAGCCCACATGTTTTAATAATATTTAATTAATTAATATATATGTATACATAAAATTAAAAAAAAAATTTCCAATTTTTTTTTTTAGAAATCCTTTAAAAAAATTTATGATTTTCTCAAATGTTTTTCTACCAATTTTTCTTAATATTGGATTGTATTCTTACACTGTAAGATATAAATCTGGTATTAAAATACCTGGTTTTCTCTAAAATATTTTTTAAAAAAACAAAATAAAATTAAAAAAATTGTTTTTATGCATATAGCCAAATCCTAAAAATTTTCAAAGCTTTTTTTCAATTTTTTATAGGGTCCAGATATAGACTTTAATATTTGTGGGTGTAAAATTACACGATAAAGTATACCCTTAGGTATTAAAGATACAAGGTGCAAATAAATGCAATGCTAAAATTCAGACTTTAGAACAGTTTGAATTTAACCCAATAAGGTAGAGACTTTCTCATAAAGAGAGATTTGTCTTGAACCTTAGAAAAGACCAATGAATAGAAACCCGACCTAGAAAAACATTCAAACAACAATGCAGCCTACCCTAGGTAGAGTGCCCTGGGGGTGACGCGTCTTCCCTTTCACAACCAGTCCCTTACCCAAACTCTCGCAGACCATAGGTTCTTAGTGACTATAATACTAGGTGGCGACTCTTAAACATTAATAATAATTTATGATTAAATCCAAAAACTCTTCCCAATACACAACACCTCACACGAGAGGCATGGCAAAAGTCTCCGCTGTCGCCAGACGACGTCGCGTCGGCTCGCACCCTCGTGACACTCTCTTTGTAATGTTAATGTTCAAGTTTTATTTCATGTTTTATTTTCATTAATCTCTTGTTTATGCTTTTCATTTCTTTTACTACTCTTAGTTAACTTATATCATAATTATATTCTTATCTTGTTTATTTATGTTCTTCTCTTGTTTATTTATGTTCTTCTCCTTCATTATGTCTAGCTAAGTTAATTATGTCAAGGTGAAAAAGTTTCACTAATGGTGTTATAATAAGTATAATATGAACTCAACATGGACTTCAATATTTATATACAAGAAAGTTTGTTATTAATATGTCTTATCTTTTTATCTTACTAATTCTTAATACCTTACTTGTTAAATGATTAATCTAGATTTGTGTTGTATAACACTTGGTACAATAAATGCTTGATCCTTCATTGTCTTCGACCGACATCGTTGTTATGAGAGGAACTTGATTTGTTGTTAATATAAGTTAGCATCATGAATTTCTGACAATATTTAAAAGTATAGTGTTTCTAAAATAAGATAATTAATATGTTCATGTTAAAAGTTTATAATGAACTATTAAAGATAAATCATCCGATTAGAACCTCCTTTGTGTGTGGTTTCCAGTTGAGTAATAAAAAGAGTTTATACTATACTTATTTCTAATAAGTGGATCCTCTAATAAGCATAATAAACAAGTATAGAGAGATATAGAGAAGAGCTAAAAATGTGTATTTTTTTAGAAAACTCTTAATAAAAAAACATTATTCCTCTCTTTCTTCTTCTTGTTCTTTAGTTTTGTTCTTATGTTTGTTCTTATAAATTGGCTACTACACCATATCCTTGTTTTCCAATAACTGGTATCAGAGCTTAGGTTTGATTATTTAACATGGTCAATTCAAACTTTCCACTTCAATGTCCTAGGTCGACAAATAACAACTATAAAACTTGATGTATTCGAATAAAAACTTGGTTAGGTTTCCAAGATGTATGAGAGATGGTAGAAAAAGGCTTTGAGGAGCCTATAAATAGAGCAACGTTGATTTCAGCCCAAAGGGAGGCCGTGCAAAAGGCACGAAGGAAGGATCAACAAACATTAACAATCATCCACCAATATCTAGATGATGCCACTTTTAAGATAGTGGCCAACACAACCACCACCAAATAAGCATGGGAAGTTTTGCAAGAATCAAACCAAGGAGCTATCAATATAAGAAAGGTACATCTACAAAAACTATGGTGATTTTGAAAAGTTACATATGCTTGAATCAAAGAATATTTCAAAATACTTTGCAAGAGTATTGGCAATACTCAGTCAAATGAAAATATACGGGGAAAAGATGGAAGAGACACATGTGGTAGAGAAGATCCTACGCTCGCTACAAAAAAAAGTTCCATCATGTGGTGGTTGTGATAAAAGAGTCTCAAAATATGGATTTTCTTTCAATACAAGGTCTCATGGGAAAATTACAAACCCATGAGAAAAGAGTCAATGAGATTCAAGAGGATCACTTTTTTCAAAGCAAGATAGTTCTAGATATTCCTGAGGAAGAGGAAGATTTGGAAGAGGAGATCGAGGTAGTCTCAATAAATCAAACGATTGACCGAATGAAAGGAACTGGTCGACTAGTTCAACTAGCAGTAGCAATCCGAGATCCAAATTTGACAGTAGGTTTGACAAATCAAAAGTTAAATGATATAATTGTCAAAAGATAGGTCCTTATGCTAGGGATTGCTGGAGTCCAATCAAAAGGGTTGAAGAAAATGCAAAACTTGTGATAGAAAAAGAGAAGGAAGCCAATCTACTACTAGTGCTTAATAAGAGAATGCAAGACAAAGAGAACTTGTGGTACCTAGACAATGGAGCTAATAACCACATGTGTGGAGACAAAGATAAGTTCATGGAGCTTGATGAAGCAATTAGAGGCAATGTCAAATTTGCAGATCATTCAAAGGTTTTCATTAAAGAAAATTGTATGATTTGATTAAATTGAAAGATGGAATAAGCAGTTTATTGGTGATGCTATTATATACTAATAGTGAAAAACAATATATTGAGCTTAGGATAATTATTGGAGAAGAGGTATGAGATTAAGATGAAAGATTGTACTTTGACATTACTTGACAAGAAAAAAGATATGATTGAAAAGGTAGCCATGATAAAGAATAGAATGTTCTTGCTAAACATAGAGACAGATGTGCCTAAATGCTTAAATGCATGTGTGAAAGATGAAACTTGACTTTGGCATATGAGACTTGGGTATGTAAACTTTAATAGCTTGAAGATGATGGTATGAAAGGGGATGTTTAAAGGGTCTACAATCCATTATACATCCAAATCAGTTGTGTGAAGGATGTTTAATGGGCAAGCAATTTTGCAGGAGTTTTTTAAAGGAGTCTAAATCAAGAGCAAACCAACCCCTACAAGAAATATATGTTGATATTTTTGGTCCTATCAAACCATGTTCGTTTGATAAAAATGCAAACCATGAGTTTTTCGAATGAGTCTACTTTTTATTGATGATTATAGTAAAAAGACTTAGGCATACTTCTTAAAAGAAAAGACTAATGTGTTTAGTTGTTTTAAGAAGTTTAAGGCATTAGTTGAAAAAGATAGTAGTTATTCTATAAAATTACTTAGGACAGATAGGAGGGGTGAATTTTGATTTAATTATTTTAATTAGTTTTGTGAAAATAATGGTATAAAAAGACTCTTAATGGTGCTTAGATCCTCATAACAAAATGGCATGGTGAAGAAAAAGAATAAAAACATCCTCGATATGGCCGGAAGCATGCTTAAAACTAAGAAGATGTCTAAAGAGTTTTGGGTTGAAGCTGTAAATTATGCTATCTACTTGTGAAATTGATGTCATACTAAAAGCTTGAATGACATTACTCCACAAGAAGCATGGAGTAGAAGAAAACCAAGTGTCTCTCACTTGAAAGTTTTTGGGAGCATTGATTATGTGCATGTAGATGATCAAGTAAGGATCAAGCTAGATGACAAAAGCAAAAGGATGATCTTTGTGGGTTAAGACCAAAAGTCCAAAAGATACAAGCTTTACAACCCTAATGAAGGAAAGATGGTAATTAGTAGAGATGTTGAGTTCAATAAAGAAGGAGCATGAGATTGAGAAGTAAATGATGGTAAGAAATATGACTTCTTACTAATTCTTGATGAAGATGAAGAAAGATATAAAGATCATTAAGAACCTATAGTCCCACCTCTACAAACACCAAAGGAAACTCTGCCAAAATTTCAGTAGAATTCTTTACAAATAATAAATAAAAAATTACCCTTAAATTAAGAGTATATGTTGGGATCTTTTATCGTTGATAGAAACAAATAGCCAGGATTGTTACAGTTGGTATTAGAGCCCTGGTATGGATTTTGGGAAGAATTAAAAAAAAAAGGTAATGATGTTTATTAATCTATTGTAGGATGATACGTACCACCCAAGAGATTAGAATAGATATATCCTCTATATGGAGGGGGAACTAAGATATAGACTTTTACGAGGGGCGAGAAGAGAGCCCTTTGGAAGATACTACTTCACCTACACCAGCAATATCGACTCAAGCGGGCATGAAGAATCGACGGGGCCTCAAGTCAGACAAGCACATAAGCAAACTGGGGATGTACAGCCGACCGTGTCAACCTTATGAGAATGAGCAAAGGAGCCTTCTCAAACTACACCTACAAGGCCATCTTTTTCTTATGTTGATCCGATGCTCCTGGTCTAGCTAGTCAAAGCAGAAATGGAAGGTATGACTAGTGCTGCCACTCCCATGCCATCACCCCCACCTACACCCATCGCTCAAACCATTTCAGAAGCAGCTACAACTACTAATAATGTGGTACATCTAGTTCGATTGGTGAAAATTATGAGAGAAATGGGTTATGAACCCTACTTAGGTGAACAGGATGCTGAAATGGTGGGAAGGTGGATTGGAAAGGTAGAGAAAACTATGATTCAAATTAAGATACCTAATGATTTGCAGGTAGATTGTGCTACAAAACTATTGTTAGACGGTGTTATGACTTGGTGGGAGACAGTTTAGTTGAAGAGGGCTACAAAAACCCTATCTTGGGATGATTTCAAGACAAAGTTTAAGAATCAAGATTACTCCAAATATCATCGAAAGATGAAGGAACATGAATTCCTAGCCTTGAAACAGAAGGGGATATCAGTACTCGAGTACAAGAGGCGATTCCATGACCTCTCACTATTCACACCACATTATGTCCCCTCAGAACAACACATGATAGAAAAGCTGAGGGATGGCTTCAGAGAAGAATTGAAGCAGGGGTTGATTGCTTTACAATTTAAGACAGTAAGGAAACTGATTGAAGCAGCACATACGTTAGAGGATTGTATGGAAGAAGGCCAACAGAGTCATGGGGTGCATGAAAATGAAAGGATATGGAATTTTCAGGCAAGCCACTACTTCCAAAGAAGGGTAAAGGCGGATAGTTCTTTCAATTCAAGAAAAAAAGAGGGGACATCAGCTATTTCTCGACAGAATATCAATGAGAAGTTAGGAGGTGGTTAGGCCCGCTCTAGGACTATTGCTGGGGGGGTCTAACTATCAGATAGACATTGTCTTCCCTTTCTGCGCATAGTGTGAACAAAGATACCATGGGAATTACTTGGTTTCTCTTGACTGATGTTATACATGCCGAGGAGAAGGTTATAGATGGAGAGCGTGTAGTACTTGGGAAGAGGATGTCATCATTATGGTGAGAATGGTCACTCTAAAAGAGAATGCCCCCTGTTAAATACTGAACAACCTAAGAATCAAAGGTAACAAAGTTAAAGTCACCAGCAGTCTATCATGGTAAACAGACTAGGAAAGTCAACTCAGTCAGGAGTCAACTCTAATAATAGACAACCTAGAATGCAAAATGACAAGGGTCAGGGAAGAGTTTTCCATACAACCCAAGAGTATGTCAGAGCAGCATCAGATGTGGTGGTAGGTATGTTGCAAATGAATACCTATCAAATGCATGTTTTGTTTGATTCTGGTTCCACCGACTCCTTTATAGCTAATAAAAATGTAGCCAAACTGAATAAGAGAACAAAAATTGTAGAAAAGGATTTATTATTGGGACACCTTTGGGTGAAACCGTGGAAATAGATGTTGTATTAGAAGGGGTGAGAATTAACATTAATGGGTGTGAACTAGAAGTATATTTAATACCCCTAAAATTAAGTGATTTTGATATAATCCTAGGCATGAATTGGTTGGGTAAAAATAAGGCTCATTTAGACTCTTTTACAAATCAGTAACCTTCTAAGGGGCTAAGGGTGAAACAATGGTCTTAAAAGGGGAGAGAATTTCCAACCTTACAAACATAATCTTAGTTATAGCTACGAGGAAACTACTAAAGAAAGGTTATACAACATACCTTGCCCATGTGATAAATTCAGAAAATGGTAAAATAAGATTGTTTGACATTTTAATTATGAGGGAATTTCCAGATGTATTTCTGGAAGAACTACCGGGACTACCCCTAAAAAGAGAAGTTGAAATCATCATCAACATATTGCTTGGGTGTCTCCTATAGCCCAACAGTCGTATAGAATGGCCTTTAAGGAATTGGATGAGTTGAAAATTCAATTGCAGGAGCTCTCAGACAAAGGGTTCATACGACCAAGCAACTCACCTTGAGGGGCACCTGTATTATTTGTGAAAAAGAAAGATGGAATGTTAAGGCTTTGCATAGATTACTGCCAACTGAATAAAATGACGATAAGGAACAGATATCCACTTCCATGGATAGATGATTTATTCGATCAATTGAAGGGTGCTAAAGTGTTCTCAAAGATTGATTTAAGATCAGAATACTACCATATGTGAATCAAAGCGTAAGATGTGTCAAAAACTGCCTTCAGAACTCGCTACAGACACTTTAAGTTTTTGGTGCTACCATTCAGATTAACTAATGCTCCAATACTTTTTATGGATTTAATGAACTGATTATTCTAATTGTACAATGATAAGTTGTCGTCATATTCATTGATAACATTTTGGTTTACTCTAAATCTCATACGAGGAATATGAACAGCACTTGAGATAGACATTACAGACTCTAAAGAGTCGCGAGTTGTATGCCAAGTTGAACAAATGTGACTTCTGGTTGAAAGAAGTAACCTTTTTAGGGTATGTAGTATCTTCAGAAGGCATTTTTATGGACCCTCAGAAAGTGGAAGCAATTCTAAGATGGAAAAGGCCTACTATAGTAACTGAAATCCATAATTTTCTTGGATTGGCAGGATATTATAGAAGGTTTATTGAAGGGTTTTCAACAATAGCAACTCCAGTGACACGACTCACTAGGAAGAATATAAGATGAGAGTGGTCAAAGAAGTGCAAAGAAAATTTTCAAGAATTAAAGAGAAGGCTTACTACTATCCCCATACTAACCCTTCCATCCGAAACAGAAGGCTTTGTGGTTTACAGTGATGCCTTAAGGAAAGGATTGGGTTGTGTCTTAATGCAGCATGGAAGAGGGGTTGCCTATGCATCAAGACAACTAAAGACTCATGAAATCAATTACCCAGTTCATGACCTATAATTGGCAGCAGTGGTTTTCGCCTTCCGAGTGTGGAGACACTACTTATATGGATCCCGGGAGCAAATCTTTACAGATCACAAAAGTCTGAAGCATTTGATGTCACAGAGGGAGTTGAACATGCGACAACAAAGATGGATAGAACTAATTAAAGATTATGACTGTATTGTAGATTATCATCCGGGAAAATCAAATGTAGCTGCAAATGCCCTCAATCATAAAAGCAAGGCAGTTATGGATGAGCCAACGACCTGGGATAAGAAAACCTTAATTGAGTTGAAGAGATTGGGGGTAATACTAAATGTGAATCTGGAAGGATCCTTAGTGGCCCAACTAAGAGTGACGTCAGGGTATTGGGAACAAATATTAGAGGCACAACAAATTGATAATGAAGCATCAAAGGTAAGAAATAAGCTGGAATCAGGAAGTGAAACTCCTTTCCAAGTGGGAGATGATGGGATGATAATGTTGGGACGACACATATATGTGCCTAACAACAAAGCCCTTAGACGAAAGCTATTACAAGAGGCTCACGAGTCGAAACTCACAGTGCATCCAGGCAGCACAGATGTACCAGGATCTGAAACAATACAACTAGTGGTTAAATATGAGAAAAGAAGTGGTTGATTTTGTGGAAAAATATAGTATTTGCCAACAAGTAAAAGTGGAGTACCGAAAGCCGGCAGGGTTGTTACAACCGTAACCAAACCCTGAGTGGAAATGGGAGATGATCATAATGGACTTTGTGTCGGGACTACCCAAGGGGAAGAGGGGAAATGATGCAATCTGAGTCATTGTGGATCGACTAACCAAGTTTGCCCTTTTCCTACCAGTAACAATGACAGATCCAATTGACAAGTGGACTAAGATTTATGTGAATGAAGTTGTGAGGCTTCATGGAGTCCTAATATCAATTGTTTTAGACTGACAATCAAGGTTTACTTCACGTCTCTGGCCAAACATACAGCATGCCTTGGGAACAAATTTGAATATCAATATTGCCTTCCATCCGTAGACTGATGGCCAATTTGAGAGAGTTATTCAGATCCTAGAGGATTTACTAAGAGCATGTTCTTTGAAATTTGGTGGAAACTAGGAGGAGCACCTATCGCTAGTAGAATTCACGTACAATAACAATTATTAAACAACAATTGGAAAGGCCATATTTGAAGCTCTTTATGGCAGAAAGTGTAGGACATCCTTGTATTGGGAAGAAGTCAGGGATAAAAAGTTGTATGGGGTAGAGTTGGTGCAAGTTACCACTGAAAAGTGAGAATCATTAAGGATCGAATGAATGCAGCATAGGATAGACAAAAGAAATAAGCAGACATTTGAAGGAGACCCTTGAGTTTGGGATAAAGTAATTTTAAAGGTAACTCCGTAGAAGCATATGTTAAGATTTGGGATGAAGGGGAAGTTAACTCCGAGGTACATTGGACCATTTGAAATCCTAAGACGCATCAGACCTGTAGCATATGAAATAAACTTGCCCTTAGAATTGGCCAAGGTTCATAATGTATTTCATGTTTCCTTGCTATAAAAAGTCGACATTGACCCTTCACGAGTGTTACCTCAAGTTCTAGTAGAGGTTAAAGAAGATCTAACATTTGAGGTGAAACTAATAAAAAATTCTTGATTGGGGCAAGAAAGAACTTCACAATAAGAAAATTCTCATTGTTAGAGTTTTGTGGTGAAGCTCACAAATCAAAGAAAAAACATGGGAAAAAGATTCAAAGATTAAGCAAAAATATCCCGACTTATTTATAAATTGAGGTATATTACTCGAATTTCGAGGAAGAAATTTCTCATTATGAGGGGAGAATGTAAACCACAAGTTGAAATTTATTAGAAAACAAAAAAAAATCAATATTTATGAAGTTCAAAATAAGTAAATAAATTATGAAGTCAATCTAACTATTAAAGTGTGGGAATGAAAAATTACTAGATAGAGGATTTAAGTGTATGAAAGTTGTAGAGGAAGAAATATTAGGAATTAACAGGACAATAGCCAAACAAAGCCTAGTCCCAATTAGGGAGGGGTATGAATACATGTGAGAGAGTAAGATGGAGACTTTTCTTCTCCATAAAGCTAGCTGAAACTATAGAGAACAACCCCTCCCCCATTTCAATTTTCAAACAAGAAATCCTTTGCATGTTTCCCTTACAATGTGCTTGAGTGAAAAAAGAATAATTGTAAGGTGAAAAATCAAGAATTTGAAGTAGAGAAAAAGAGAGAGAACCGATTAAAACAAAAAAAAAAAGAGAACAAGAAAAACCGAAAGGAAGGAGGAGAAAATCACCCAAGTACTCCCTCAAATTTCTTCTAAATTCGTGAGGTAAGAGTAACCTTTTACCCTTGGAACTTGATATTTGAGGTGTGAAGTTGTATGAGAAGAAAAGCCCAAATGAAGTGATTTAGGGTTCTTGAATTAAATTAAGGTAAATGAAAAATTAATACAAATACATACTCTAGAGCATAAATAGTCAAGGAACACATATTTTTTTTAACTAGGATTGATGAAGGTGGGAGTTGTAGGAAACCCCCACCATTCGGCCAAAAGAAAAAATATGAGGGGGGCAGGAGTTTTCTATGGTATTATAATAATATAATGATGTTCTATGTTTAATGATAAGGATTGATGAAATGTGTAGTAAGTAAAATCTTTTTTTAACTTCTTTTTATATTTCTTGATTTGCACTTATACACTTTATGTTGGTGCTTCAAGTTGTGTGAGTCATGTTATCATGAAATAAAAATAAAGAAGAAGAAAAAGAAAGATTTGATGTCTTGATGAGGAATGAACTTCAATTGCTAGTTCCTAATAGATTTTATACGTAATGGAATCTTAAGATGTTCAAAAGATGCATAGGAAATGTTTGATTAGTGTCTAAATCCATGAATTCAAGTCTAGATAGTTTGGTAATGGAAATTCCAACAAAACTTTGACATAGTAGATGATAGAAATTGCTGTAAATTTTCATATAAAAGTCTTAGAGAAATGAGTTATCTCACATGTGGCACTGATCTTGCTTTAATTGGAGTTATAGAACTCTAGATATAGGCATAATATCATTAAGAGGTCAAGCTATTCGTAACAAGACAGTTTAGTTATCAGAATTAAAACTATTGTTAGACATAGAAGATGATAGACATTGCTGTAACTTTTCATATAAAAGTTTTAGAGAAATGAGTTAGCTAACATGTGGAATTGGTCTTGCCTCAATTAGAGTTATAGGACTCTAGATATAGGCAAAATACCATTAAAAGGTCAAGTTGTTCATAACAAGACACTTTAATTATCAAAATTAAAACTATTGTTAGATATAAAAGATGATAGAAATTTCCATAACTTTTCATATGAAAGTTGAAGATGATGAGCTAACTAACATTTGGCATTATCCTTGCCTCAATTGGAGTTATAGAACTTCAGATACAGGCAAAATACCATTGAGTGGACAAGATGTTTGTAACAGGATAAATTTCACTACCTGACTTCTAACTAATTTTAGAATAGATGAATAATAGAATTTTGGGCAACCTTATACATGAAAGTTGTACTCAATGATGTTAAATTTCACTAGGATTTGTCCCCACTTGAAGTGAAGCTCTAGAATTCCATTTAGAGACCAAAAATTACATATTGGTCAAGTTGTAAATTGATGGACAAATTTAAATGTGTAAAAGACGAGTTATTTTGGGCATGCTAATGATTCATGTTGAAATGAATTCTTCCAAATCATGGGAGATGTATATGTCAACATTCAAAAGAAACATATAAAAGGGTCTAGATGGAAATAGACGTTGAAATTTTGTTGACGCAAACCCAAGTCATAAATATTGAAATCTTGTTTATGCAAAACTGAGTCATGCGAACACTTGAACGTTATATGCTAACTCTAAAAATACACTTGATATGTATATGTACATTATGATGAGTAACAAAACAAGCATAGAAAGTATCATATGTATAGTGAATGAATATGAATTGCCTATAACATTTGCTTGAAGGAATCATAACCAAAGATTTCTTTGTGATTCAAGAGGAGCGACTAGGATTGGATCTTTTGTTGGAGGAAGTCACGAGATAGGCGGAGCAGGTGCGTGGTTTTCCCTCTCCTTTACACTTATGCAATTTAAAGTCTTCCTAAATGAATTACAAGATTAGCTTCGACTAATGGCATCCGTGATAAGATTGCCGGGAAATGAATTTCAAGATTAGTTTTGGCTAATGGCATCCGTGATAGGATTGCCGGGAAATGAATTACAAGATTAGTTTCAGCTAATGATGTCCACGTTGGGACGCTTGGGAATGATCGACAAGGCTCGATTCGTAAAGGGTATCCATGTTTGGATGACCTGAGAAAATTGATAAGTATAATTTCCTGAAATGTCCAGGTTGGACTATGCAAAGTTGAAGATTTAATAAAACCAATTAAACAAAGTTACTAGGCTCATGTAAGAAAACAAGAGTATTCAATTAAGAATACATAAATGATGTCGAATTGAGTTTTAAATGATTCTTAAGAAATTTATAAGTTGATTATTAGAATTCCTAGGAAACTAATAGAAAACTTATGCTTTATTTGTATTCATTATATGATCATTTTTATTTCTGTTGTCAATATAATTGTATACTTATTAAGTCGTTTTTGTAACAGGTTCATCTAATACACAGGGAGCTCATTAGTTTTTAGGACTCTACTTTGCTAAACTTATGTAAAACTTTAGCTCAAGCGTAATAATATTAGCTAGATTATGTAGTATGCTTTTTGTGTAAACTTTGATGTATATAAAAATCTTAGCTCAGCATGTAGTGTGTTAGTTATGTAAACTCTGATATAATGTATGAATCAGAACTTAATTATCCTGTAATTAATCCTTTTGAAATTTTTTATAATACTTATGTTATATTTTTAATTCTCTTATTACATGTTAGTATCCCTTTTCCTTTTATAAGTTATTGTATGATATGTGAGTTATGTTTATATTGATCTTGTTTGTAGGGTATATATATATATATATTGTGTGGATGAATTTTTGAGCTGTTGAGTATTGATGATGGAATTAAAGTTCAGAACTGTGGGACCTTGTTGTGATGGATTGAATAGGTAATTTGAAAGTAGTCTATAGCTAGGACTGTTACAGGTGATGATAACATATACTTAAAGAGATGTTTCAACTAAAGACAACTTCGTGGATGATTGACAATTTAGGATGAGGTCGACACTAAAAAACTTTTTGATGATTGTTGGCAGGATGCACACAACTAATCAAAGAACAGTTCTTGAGAGAATCTAGGAATAAATGATTTATTAAGCTTTTTCATGATGAATCAAGCAACATCACACCTGGGGCATGGTCAAGCTTGACGAAAAATGAAAGAAATAATCATCATGAATAGTCCAGGATGGGCATTGCTCTTACAATTGAGTGGAGGGTTGGCATACAAGTAACTCGAATGAGCCGGTGAACTAGAAAAATAAAGAAGGCTTTGGATAACAAACAAAGAAACCCTATAATGATGGAGGATTGAAGAGGGGGGCTTATATTCCAAACTAGGTAAGAATGCATGCATGTCATCTAACCCTAAAGCATTGCATAAATGTTTTTGAATTTTATAGGAGAAATCCTTAATGAAATCTAACAAGATTTTGATGAATCTAAGTGAACAAAGAAGGAATCATTGAGTTAATGATAATAAAGAATCATAGTTTTGACCCTGGAATGAGAAGAAGATGAGATAAAACCTTACCAATAGGAAATTCTAAAGAAAATAAGAAGATCAATCCTGTCATTAGAAATAGTCTTTAGGGTAACCCAGAAATCAGGAAGTATCAAGTTTTCAAACCCTATGATTGGGAAGTATTAGGTCAACCCTGCAATCAGAAAGCAACAAGTTTTCAACCTTGTCATTAGGAAATCTTGATAAATTCTGTTATCAGGAAGATAAGATGTCAACCCTGCAATCATTAATCACCAGGAAAGTTCAAGGAGAACTTGATCAAGCTCTATCATCAAGAAAAAAAAAAAGGAAGAACCCTATCATCAGGAATCCTAGTTTCAAACCCTAAAATCAAGAAGAAAAGTAAGAAGAATCCTACTATTAGGAAATTCTCAAAGAAAGACGAAAGTTCAAACCCTGTCATTAAGAAGAACAAGAGAAAAGCCTACTATCAAGAATTTAAGTTTTGGGAACCCTGCCATCAAGAACCTCAATTTTTAATTCTATCAATTAAAATGTTTTGGATTCAATCAAAATAATTAAAAACACCTTAGGAGAGTTCTAGTTGAAAGGAATTGTTGAGATTCAGGATTTCAGGTCAACTGAGCTGGAAAAAAAATAGTTATGTAGGAGAATAGTTGAGCATACGGTTTTCTTAGTGTTTCATATTTTGGTTCTAGTTAAAGGGGGTCGCTAGATTGGGATCTTAGGTTAGCCAAATTGTTTTTAAAATTTTTATTCTGGTTAAATAGGGTCTCTAGATTGAGATTTTAGATTAACCCAATGAATATAGAGATGCAGGTTCTTGTTAAAGAGAATCACTAGATTAGGATTTCAGGTTAACCGAGTTGTAAATAGAGATATTGGTTCTGGTTAAATAAAATCACTAGATTGGGATTTTAGATTGGCCGAGCTATTTTTCAGAGACTTTGGTTCTAGTTAAAGGGGATCGCCATATTAGAATCTTAGGTTAGCTTAATTGTTTTTTAGATTTTTGTTCTGGTTATAAAGGATTATCAGATGGGATCTTAGTCTGACCGAGATATTTTGGTTCTAGTTAAAGGGAATCACCAGATTGAGATTTTAGGTTAGCTAAGCTATTTCAGATTTTTGTTCTAGTTAAAGAAATCATCAGATTGGGATTTCAAGTTTGCCGAGCTATTTTAGATTTTGGTTTTGGTTAAAAGAAATCACTAGATTGGGATTTCAAGTTGATCAAAATACAAGCATAGATTTTGGTTATGGTTAAAGGGAATCACCGGATTGAGATTTTTGTTTAACTCAACCTAAGACAGAGATTTAGTTTTTTGTTAAAAGGGATCCCCAAATTGGGATCTTAGGTTAACTAGAGACAGATTCTGATTCTAGTTAAAGATGATCGCTAGATTAGGATCTCAAGTTAGTAGAAATGTCTTTGAGATTTTGGTTATGGTTAAAGAAAATTGCTAGATTGGGATCTCAGGTTATCCGAGTTGCAGGCAAAGATTTTGGTTTTAGTTAAAGGGAGTCATCAAATTGGGATTTTAGATTGACCGAGCTGCAAACAAAGATTTGAGTTTTGGTTAAATGGATTTGCCAGATTGAGATTTCAGGTTAACTGAGTTATAAATAGTTTGATCATAGTCTTGGTTGAAAGGGATTGTTGTGAAGACAAAGTTTTGGTCAACTAAACTAGAAGCTTTGAGATTATTGGTTTTGGAAGAATAGTTCATTTATCTTTACAAACTTACTACGTAATGCACTCGGCAAGTTTTTGCTCTATAAGTATTGTAAAGAGGAGGCATTTGTTGCTATCCAATTTTTACCCCATTTTTGAAACATTTTCGAGAAAAAAACAAATAATAGAAAAAATAACAAAGAAACCAAAAATTATGTTCTTGACATATTTGCCTTGTTTTCGACCTTTTTTTTTTCAAAGAATTTAAAATCAAAGAAAAAAGAGAAAGAGAAAGAAAAAATGAAATGAAAAAATGCATTTTATTTTTAATGATCTATTAATAATTGTGGAAATGAGAGGACCAATTTGAAAATTGAAAACCTTTTCACCAAGCAACCTATTTTTTAAAATCAAATGGTTTACAATCATTCTCTTAATCCAAGGGTCCATTTTTTCTTTGCTTTATCTCCAAGTTATCAAATGAATGGTTGAGATTCATTATTGAAATCTAATAGTTGATCTTGGTTAGCCTTGCCTTCAAACAACATAATTTTATTTACCTATAAATATGTGGTTATACCACATACAAAGGGGGGAGAAATTTCAGGAGAGAAAAAAATAAAAAAAATATTAATACATACTCTCCCCACACCGACACAACACAAAAACCTTAAACCTATTATACCCAGATTGGCCACTAGCCAGACGAGAGGCAAAGAAAAAGTAAAAAACTAGCAAAAAACAACCATACCCTCCCTAGCCTTAGATCATCCACCATGTCAAAACCTCAACCAACCATAACAACCACTAAACTAACCACCATCTTCCCCAACAACCCACAACCATTCTAGCCGACCAATACCCTTGAACCACCACATCTTTAACCGTAAGCTATACCCACAGCCCTCTATCCTAGAAGCCCCCATCACCAGCCACCCTCACTCCATACTAGCCTTCCAAATGACAGCCTTTTGTCCCTCTCTCAGCCTCAACACCACAAGTGGTGGTAGGTTTCCCCAAGTCAGCCCACCAATCCACCCTCAAACCTCATAAAACAGCCTTGAAGCACCCCTTATCTCCTGTCCATAGCCTTCAACCTTCCACTCGTAAAGCCAACAAGCCACCATGACAGATTAGCTCTCCTTCCTCGATTAAACCCCATGGTAGCAGATTTGAACCGAGACCTAACCGAAATCGCAAAGCTAGGTTGACTCTCACAATCCAGCCTATCAATTAAACGACAACCAATAAACCGAAAGGAAGAAAGAACCACATCTAAAAAAGAGAAGAAAAAAAAAACAATTGTTGTGTTTTTTTCTTATGTTTACAGGTGATGGTGATTCTAACAAATGGCATATGTAAAAACCAAAATAAGTAGATGGTGTAGGTCGATCTGTTCCAAGTAGAAATTGAGGGTGGAAAAACCAACCTACCTTAGGTGGGGATTGTGGGGGATAAAACCAGCCCTAAGATAATCCAAGAGAGGGATAAGAATAAAGATGACTAGCACCCAAACACCTTTATCTCATTTAAGATGAGTATAAATGTTGGGAAGGAAAAAGAGGACTTTTCCTCTCCCCCATAACCGATTGTAGCCCTAGCTGCAACTACTCCTCTCTCTAAGAGAAAAACTCACCTAAACCCAATTGCATGCTACCTTTCTTAAGTGTTTGAGGGAAGGGAGGGTTAGAGAAGAGAAAGATGGTCAAAGCCATGGAAGAAGGAAGAGCATAGGGGGCTAATTGGTGCAGCAGGAGAAGAGGAGAAAAAGAAAACCAAGAGGGAAAGAAGAACAAAATCACCAAAGACCTTTCCTAAGATTTGTTAAAATCATGAGGTAAGAGTAGTATCACTTTCTTGGATGGTTGTTACCTCAAAATTTCAAACAAAGAAGAAGGAGAAAACTCAAAATGGAAGGTTAGGTTTCTTACATTTTAACTCAAGATTAAGGAACTAAATGAGAAGAACCTAAGTAGAATAATAAATGAATGAACACATGTGCAGACTCTTACAAAAGAAACATGAATGAACATGAATGATTTTAAATGTATAAACCTAAAGGAGGGTCGCCCAAGTTGAAGGGATGGATAGATTGTGAAATGAAATGATGAAATGCATGAATTGTGATTTCGTTAAACTCCTAGGAACATACTTGAACCAAAATAGAATTCATGCTTATGTTAATGTCTTGATTTTTGCATATATGATTTGAAGAACTTGGGTGAAAGTGAAATGAAGTGATAGTATGTGTAGAATTGTGATGTTGTTAAGCCTTTATAGGCATGCTAGAGTTAAAACAAAAATTATACCATGTTAATGCTTTGATTTTATTTATGTGATGAATGAACTTGTATGATTATGAACCAAGTGAATGAATGTATGATTATGACATGTTGGGAACATAATTGTGTTAGAAATGATAATATACAGGTGAAAATTTGAAAGAAATGGACTACTATGTTCGGCCAAGAAGATGAAACATAGAGAAAACCTTGCATGATGAGCACCCCTAGAGAAACAAGACATAGGTTGGAAATGGAACTCTTGTGTAATGTGAATTGACTATTAAATTGTTTTTATGAATTGGCATGATGAAATTAAAGACATAGAGTGCATAATTGTGGCAACATTAGGTTTTAGTCTTGAAGTGATAGTTAGAAACTTTTGAAAAATATACATGTTGAGACATGGTTGCGTATTGCTTGATGACTTTATGATAAATTGGATGTGATTTGGTGACGTTCTATGTCCAACTAGGTAGGGTTATGTTGGAAGGGGGAAAGCTTAGCGTGGACCTTACACTTAGCCTAGGGAGAAAGTAAAACCAGAAATAATTCAATCGTTGCTAATGATTTCTGAATCAGTAGCGACATAGATTTCATTGATGATTTCTGGATCAATAGCGATTCAATTTTCGTTGACAATTTCTGAGTCAACTGTGGATTGTGTTCATTGACGATTCCATGTGTCAACCGTGGAATTTGTTTTTGTCAATGATTTCTAGGTCGGCAGTGACTTAGTTTTCATTGACGATTTCTAAGTCAACATTGGATTGTGTTCGTTGACGATTCCATGTGTTAGTTGTGGAATTTGTTTTTGTTGACAATTTCTAGGTCGTCAGTGACTTAGTTTTCATTGATGATTTCTAAGTCAACTATGGATTGTGTTCGCTGATGATTTCATGTATCAGCCGTAGAATTTGTTTTCGTCGATGATTTTTGGGTCACTAGTGACTCAGTTTTCATTGACGATTTCTGAGTCAATAGTGGATTGTGTTCGCTGATGATTCCATACGTTAGTCCTGAAATTTGTTTTTGTCGATGATTTTTGGGTCAGCAGCGACTTAATTTTTCACTGATGATCTATGTGTCACCAACGACGATTCATGTGTCGCTAGCGATCTAGTTTTTGCTGACGATTTATCTTTTCATTTTCATTATATAATTTATTTGGTAATTCATTTATATATGTATTTGAGCGAACTTTTGGGTTATGAAAAAAAAGATGGAGAATTTTGCTAAACAAGTCAGTGTTTCCGTATAAGACACAGGTGCGTATTGTTGTTGCATAAATAGCTCTTCATAACTACATAAAAAGGAAGTCTATACAAGATGTTGTTTTTAATGAATTTGAACATCATCTTGATTTCGTGCCTCAAGATTTTTTATGTGATGTTGTTCCATGATCACAAACATATGAAGGTAATAGTACTTTGCATATGGATCATGTTCAAGATAGAATTGCTTCAAGTTTGATGGGAGAACTGTAGGATTTTTAACTCTAGTAGTAGTTAATCATAATTATGTATTAATTGTTTATTGTCATGTATTGAAAAAATTAATATTCTATTTGGCCATTTTATGTCTAATCATAATTTCAACCACAATTTTAACCAAACACTAATGATATGTTTTTGATGAAAAGCAATTTGAACCACAATTTTAACTAAACACATAATTTATATAAAGCAACCACACAAAAGGGTGATTTTTCAAAAATCACTTTTCTTAAACCATAACCATATTTTCTACCACAAAAACAAACATAATTAAACACCAACTTGTTACTCCTCAGAAGTCCCCGATGATCTACAACCTCGAGACACCATGAACTAAGAATGACCAACCACACTTCCATTAAAATGGTGAAAAAGCAAAATGAAATCAATAACAAATAACTGGAAAAAAAAATAAAGAAAAAAAATGCATGATATAGCTTTCCAGACAATTTAGATGGCAAACGTGATTGGTGTTGTGTATATATTGATTGTTGCAGTAAATAAAAATAGCTCCTTTAATTTATTTTTAGAGTTCTTTTATATTAATCTTGACTTTTCAACTCATCATGATTAAAATGAAAATTTCATTAATCACGCACAAAAATAAAAATATTGTATTTATAAAAGAACATAAGTTTATTTGTTAAAACAAAAAGGAAAACGCTTGATTGTTATATATATATATATATATATATATATATATATATATATATATATATATATATATATATAATTTGCTTCTGATGATGCTCTTGAAAGAGCTTTAAATATATGTGCATATATTTTTAGGCACCAGACTATAAAAAATGGCCGACACCAAGTTTCTAAATGCATAGACTAGCTAACTAGTAGTTCTTGCCTAATGATTCTCCAGGAACACGAGATGCCAAAAAGAAGGGATAAAAAGACCAACTTATACTTCAACTTTTTGTGGAGGAGCTCTAGCATTGCTTCATTTTTCTTGAAAAAGTTAGATAGGCAAATATTCATCCTGTCTAAGGCGTGTGTGGTGGAATTTATTCCACTTTATCTTGAAATAGAAAGAGAAGAAGCAGTGAGATTAACTCCTTCCACAAATCTCAAATTCATTTATATTTCTTTTCGTGGTTGGCCTATAAGTTTAAACTTCAATTATGCAGCAACACTAATACTGTGAAATGTGACTGAGAAAAAAAGGGGGAATACTTCATTGTTACGCTTCAAATAGTAGCTACTAATATTAATTGTTATCAATATCATTTATCTTTATTTTTGAAGATTAACACCATCATCATCTTTCATTTAAATAATAAAGTATAGTTTTAAATTAATTCTTAGTTAGTTCTTTTTAATGATGAATTTAAATAATAATTGAGAAAGAATGTGATGTAGAATAAAATAAGAGGTAATATGTTAAAATGAAATTGATGAAGGGAAGAATTAAATAAAGTTTAAGAAAAAAATGGAAAGAAAATAAGTTGATGTAAAAAGAGAGGAATTGATTTATAAAACATATAAACGCAAGTGTAAAATCATTATATTTAACAATTTTATTCTAGGCCTCGGCTTGGCCTTCAAGTCTATAAGATAAAATCGGATCTCATCAATGGTACTATCTGTGAAAACATGATCAAAAAGTCATTAATGGCTTTTCTAGAAGCTATGCCATTATCATTCCTAATCACCATTGGATTGGAAGCCTCAAAGTTTTGAAAGATTTTTAAAATATACCGGTGAGATGTTGGTTTAAATCGTGTAACTTTAGAAGTTATGGCAAACCAAGAGTTTCATTGCCATTATCACCCTTAATTACTATTAGAGTTGGGACTTTAGAGTTTCAGAAAGCCTTCAATGGATACCAATAAGGTGTTGGTTCAATCCGTGCAGCTTCAAGAGTTATTGCTAACCAAGTTAGCGGACTTGACATGGTAGAGAATCCCCAAGTAGGGGATTACCTTCTCTTCCACCAGTCATTTTTCACTATAACCAAAGGAACCATGTTTATCTGGGAATAGTACTTTTGACGATTACATAGAAAACCTTCATCGGAGAAATGTTATTCCCTCTCATCTTTAAAACTAAAAAATTAATTAATTATTTAAGAAATAAGTCTTGCTTCCAAGCTACTTGAATTTTTAATTGTTGGATGTTAATGTGAATAGTTAATTAGTATGTGTAATAGAAATTAGAATGAGAAGTCGTGGTTGAATGAAACATGAAGTCTTACATTTTGATTTTTTGTTACAAGATTTGAATTGTAAGGATTGATTTTGTTGAATTTGGGAATTTTTTGTGGTAATTTGTTTTAATCAATTATGTCTCATAGATAAATTAATTTTAATATTTTTTATTTTAGATCTTTGTAATTTTTTTTCATGTGTAGCCCCAATTAAGCCTTGACCAGTCGATTATTGACTCGAGACAATAAAATTAGTCAGAAGGTGGAAACCTTAACAGAACATCCAATGCAAGTGCAAAATCAATAAAAATATTTTGTATTAGAATATAATCCATAAGAAACAATATAAAGACATTATCCCAAGGTATGTGGCACAAATACTTCAAAATAGTTTTAGTATCTATCTCGGGCCATATGAAAATATGGAATTGCTATGTATAGGATATGGAAAAATAATTAAATAAATTAAGAAAAATAAATGAATTTTTAAGTATGTTATGATTATGTGTTGGTATGGAAAAATACATGGCGATATGGCTGAATATATTTTAAAGGTGATAATTTTTTTTATCAGTTATTATATGGTTATAAAATTAATATGTAAAAACTATCATTAACTCTTTTATAATGGATTATATATATATGTAGCACAACATTATAATTTATAGATCTCGAATTTAATAATTTAATATATACCTTAAGATATTTATAACATGATAGTCATATAAATTTCAATGGGTTATTTTTTATTTTTTTTATTGTTATGTTTTATTATTTTCTAATGTATTGTCAAATTTAAAATGTCAGATTAATAATTTAAAAAATTTCATGTCTGCATATCCTATCCTTTTTTTAATTTTCAAATTGCTGCATTCTCATGTTCTTATCATACACTTTTGTCTAAAATTCATGTCCATATTTCCTAGTTGAAGAGTATCAATACGTTGGGAAGGCCTTTCGTATCCTATATTTCACATATTTGTCAAATCCGGGCTGGAAATTTATTTCTTTTATATATCGATACATGAAACCTATGCTTTCCTTTTCAATTTCTTTTTTCTTAATCTAAAGAAATTAAAATAAAAACTAAAAAAACTCAGTCTTTTATTGTGCACATACTCACATTTCAGTATGGATTTTTACAGTTAAATTACCATTTTATCCTTAACAATTTAAGTCTTATAGCATGCTTTTAAAGATAATATGGTACTTTCCAGAGAAACATTTGCTATTACAAGATTGAACTGGGGGTGGAGAAATCTTTTAACCTTTTATTTGCACAATATAATGTCAAAAAACCCTTAAAAGTTGAATTTTCTTAACTACTAGGGTAGGGGTGTATTTGGTTTTTTTCTCCTTCTTGGCACAATGTAATTACTAAAGTACCATTTGAATTAAATAATCTATAGCTTAGACTGAGGAGGGTTTTGGTCTTTTGGTTATGGTTTTTTTGTTAATATTGTGTGGAGTCATAGGAACTTAGGTATTTGCATAAATTAAATTAAAAGAGAGATGGAGAGAGAGAGAGAAGCTGTTAGCGTGTGCATTACACTCACCAACGTGTGGGAAGTATCCACGTTTTTTGAGAGACGCGTGCGATGCCTTTCAGTGGCAGAAAACCCCATTTCAGGGTGGCACTCAATGCGTCTTGTCACCCGTTTCATTATGGTGAGGCATGTGCAACCGCCTCGTAAATTATGGAGCTACCACAAAGTTTTTTCCTTTCCCCCTCTTTTCTCTCTCTTCAACCTTGAAAAAACTAGGAGTGTTATTTTTTAGTTTTATCATGTTCAGTCTTCATTATTTTAATTTATCAAATTTGATTAATTTGTTTTTCAATTTCATCCTTTGACATTTGATTTTTATATAAAATTTGTTCTTTTATTTTATGATATTTTAGGTTTGACTCTCAGTATTTTGATTTTTAATTTTGATTCTTAGCCTTTTATCAAATTTTAATTTGTTTTCAATTTTATCCTTGGATCTATGATCTTCTTTTTAATTTTTTTTCATATTTGGTTCTCATTCTCTTGATTTTATTTTTATTTTGGACTCTTTTGTGAATTTGATTTTTGTTTTCAATTTTTCCCTTCAATTCAAAATTTGATGACATTTTAGGTTTGACCCTCAATGTTTTGATTTCTAATTTTGATTCTTAACCTTTTTATTAAATTTTAATTTGTTTTCAATTTCATCCTTAGATCCATAATCTTGATTTTTTATTTTTATTTTCAATTTTTTCCTTCAATTTAAAATTTTAGGTTGTCTCATTTTTTTCTTCAAATGAGGTCCTTATTCTCTTGATTACTATTTTTTTTATCTTTGAATTTTTTATTATTTAATCATTCAACATTTGATTTATTGAAATTTGATCTCCTTGGTTTTTCTTATTGTTTTATGCCCAACCTAGAAGTCAATCTAAGACAATTATCAAGTCACGGGTTCAGTGGGTTGACTCGAGCTAACTCAAGTTAACCAAATCTTTTTATTTTATAAAAAAATAAAAATGATATCATTTTGAAAAAAAAAATTAAGGAAATGAGTCAAGGAGTTTTGACCCTATTTTTACTGGATTTGCCCTGAGTTAACCTAAGTTTTTTTTATCATTTTATGCATGATCAATTCTCCCCCAATTTATTTTGAAACCCGACCCAGTCTAAGCCCCGAGTCATATGTCAACCTGTTAGGTCAAGCCGAGTTTTAAAATAGTAGCTTTTTAGATGCAGTGCTTCCGGTTTAGTCATTAGTTAGGGTCATCTGTTTGAAAAGTTAATATGAATTGATATCAATTTTTCCCCCGATTACATCATTAAAAGTTATTCATTTTAAAAAATAAAACTCGTTATTTTCTTTGGTTTCCTTTCAATCATGTTATATGTATCTTATGATCTAGATATGAGGTTTGGTTGGTGGCCTAGGTTTTACGTAGGTTGCTTTTTTTATCATGTTTGATTTTGTCCTTCAAAATCCAATTTTTTTAAAAAATTAAACTTCGTCTTTTTTTTCCTGTTTTGTCTTCTATTGGATTATCTCTTTCACATGATTCTATTCACGAGTTTTGGCAACCTCACCTGGTTTTAGTGGTACTTTGTTTTTTTAGACTTTTTTTTATTGATTTGTTTCCTGATTTTATCCTTCTACATTTTGATTCTTGGGGATTGACAATCGTTATTCTTTTTCAATTTTATTTTTATAATATTGAGTCATGATTTTTTTTTTCATTCTTTAAAATACACTGATAGCATTTGAGCATTATTTTTTTATATTACAAAAAAATTAGCCCACCTATGATGAAGTGCCAACCACCTATCTATTGAAACGAGTAATTTTGTCATCCTTAATCTTGTAAGAAGTGAAATCACATTACTCCTGTGACTAATTACATGTATCGATTTTTCTTTTTATAATATTTAATGGTTTTGACTGCTTCATTGTAATTAAGTTAAAACTTTCAATTTATTTAATATTTATTCAATAATATGTATGATTATTGCCCTTTTCTTTGAATCCATATATTTGTACATATTAGATAAAGATGGTAAAAAAAAAAAAAGCATTATCCACACACTTTTTATACCTTGCAATGACAAAATTTCCATATATAGGTAATTAAGACGAAATATTTATCAAAGTGGAAATATATTTCCTATTAACTTTCCAAACCCAAAAAGAAAAACTTGATTTGAATGGTCCACAGATTTCTATGAATATGTGGAGATGAGAATTGAAATAGAAAGACTTTGGATTAACACACTGCTTGTTGTTATGTTTATAATAAAACTTAATATTCACTACAACATTATCCAGTTTTACCGACGGAATGATTCCGTCGAGGAAAGCAATGCAATCCGTCAGTGAAAATAATACCGACGGAACACTTCCATCAGTATAACAGTCGTCGGTAAATCCCATTTCCGTCGCAAATAAAAAAAACCACCAACCGACGGAAACACCGACGGTAATATAGACGGATACGCGCGCGCCAAAAAAAAGTTTCCCGCGGGAACATTACCGACGGAATAAATCCGTCGGTAATTACCCTTGAAAGTACCGACGGCATTACCGACGGACAATCCGTCGGTAATTATGGCATGGCTTGTAATTTTGTTCCAACTCTCTGTGTAATACCGACGGATATTATCCGTCGGTAATGTCAAGGGTACGTACCGACGGATAATTTCCGTCGGGGATGCCGTCGGTAACAATGGCATGGATGGTAATTGTTCGGCAACTCTCTGTTAAATACTGACGGATAATATCCGTCGGTAGATATTTAAAATATATATAAAAAAATAATTTATTAATTGTAAAAAACCTTAATAAACAAATAAAAATGCATTAAACATTAAAAATGTAAAAGTAATAATATTCATTACAAATTTAATGTGT